>Ga0123333_10000093_pt1 | contig 87959 bp, 81 predicted proteins | sample BioC12SIPDNA_3_FD_89957 | JGI IMG/M metagenome (GOLD analysis project Ga0123333, IMG submission 89957) | Anaerobic biogas reactor microbial communites from Washington, USA - Biogas_R2_B C12 SIP DNA | ecosystem: Engineered > Bioreactor > Anaerobic > Unclassified | place: Washington, USA...
ACCTGGGCAACCAGCTATCGCGGCCCGCTGTTGATCCACGCGGGATTGCAGGTGGATCAACCGGTGATCGACGCACTGATGCACGACCACTGCAAAAAATTCCCGCACACCCACGACTGGCCCCGTTTCCGCACTGGCGGCATCGTCGGGATGGCAGACCTGGTCAACTGCGTCACTTCGCACAACAGCGAATGGTTTGACGGACCCTACGGCTGGGTGCTGGCCAATCCGCGGCCTGTTCCGTTCTACGCCTGTCGCGGCAAACTCGGCATCTGGCAATGCGACTATCCATACCCTCTGGACGTTCAACCAGACATGGAAACACAGTATCATCTACTCTTTCAATCATAGCCACAGGAGGCATCATGCGCAGGATCATCAACGGCAGGGTTTACGACACAGACACGGCGAAACTGCTCGCCGACAACGAATTCGCGTCCAGCGACTCCAACGTCGCCCCCCATGCGGGGGCGTGGATTGAAATATACGTCACCTGGCGATACTGACGATACAGCGCCGTCGCCCCCCATGCGGGGGCGTGGATTGAAATGGCAGTCCACCAGCGCCGCCACCGCCAAGCGCACCTCTGTACTTCCCCTACTCCGTATTTGCACAGTCACTCCAATACCCTATCATATGCTGGATTGTCTTCTTGCCTGTGGTAATCCCTTACACCCTTGAGATCAGGCGAGGTATACCTTGGACAAAAACGATCGCAGATACGGCCAGACCGCTGACGAGTTCATCCTGCGCGACCTTCGGCAGATGGAGCAGGCACCCGCCTACCACGACTGGGTATATTCCCTGGTGCAGCCTCATCTGGGCAACCGCATCCTTGAGATCGGGTCGGGGATCGGGTCGTTTACCAGGCGCATGCTCACCAATGCAGACCTAGTAGTGGGCATCGAGCCAAACAACTATTGCGCCTCCGTGCTGCAAGAAAACGTCACCGACGAGCACTTTATCTTTCATAACAAGCGCATCGAAGAAGTGGATACCGCCGAGCTGCGTCAACACGCCCTGAACACGATCATCTGTGTCAACGTACTCGAACACATCGAACATGACCGCGAGGTGATCGAAAAGTTTCTGACATGCTCAACGAGGATGGCCTGGTGGTGCTCTTTTTGCCCGCCTTGATGGCTGCTTACGGGCCTATCGACAAGGCTGTCGGCCACTTTCGGCGTTATGACAAGCGCATGGTCACCAAACTGGTCGAGGGCATCCCGCTGCGCATCGAAAAGATGTCGTACCTGAACCTGCTCGGTTTACTCGGGTGGTTTTGGTACGCCAAGGTCAGCCGCAGTACCCGCCAATCAGACGTGCTGATCTCAATCTACAACCGGTTGGTGCCAGTTGTCGACTGGGTGGAACGCAGGGTTGGCACTCCGATCGGCCTGTCGCTTCTGGTGGTGCTTCGTAAGAGCATCTGAGCAAACTCCCCCTGTTTCGTGAGCTGGCCGATACGAGCCGCTATAGCCGCCTGCTAACCATTTTAGGAGAACCATCTCGCACTCATCCTGAGCAGGCATATCGGGGGCGGTCTCGCGTATTCCGGCTCCTTGACCCCGCCGCTTAACTACCACATATAGGCGCTGATTCCGCTGGATTCGGAGGCTCTCCTTCTAGCGGGCAAACCGGCTAATAACTCTTGAAGCGTTCCTAACACCGGTGTTGACAAACAAAGCATTATTTGCTATAATCTATTTGCATTATACAAATAGACCGATATCAATAGAGGTTTAAAGAAACATATGACCCATCGACATGCTTTCCGCAGAGGGCGGGGTGCCAGAGGCATACCTCCCCGCCGTATCAACCGCTTTCTCGAGCCAGCGCTGCTGTTGCTCTTGCACCATCATGCTGCTCACGGCTATGCGCTCATCGAGGGGCTAAACAAGCTGGGGCTGGAAGCCTACCCCGCTGATGTCAGCACCGTCTATCGCGTACTCTACGACCTGGAAGCGGCCGGGATGGTCACCTCGACCCACGAGACGGAGCAGACAGCCGGCCCTCCGCGCCGAGTCTACCAGCTAACTGAGGAGGGCCAGGCTTACCTGGCGTCTTGGGTACAGGAACTCGAACAGACCGATCGAATGCTGCACCGCTTTCTCGAGGCCTATCAAGAGCATGTGGAAGGAGACGCCGCCCACACGCACAACGCAACGCAGAATGTCATAGATCAGGAAGGAGCCCAATGAAAATCGCCTGTATTACCGAAGACGGCAAGACCATCAGTCAGCACTTTGGTCGCGCTCCCTACTATGTGGTATTCACCATCGACGATGGCGCGGTCGTTGCCACAGAAATGCGCGACAAGCTAGGCCATCAGCACTTTTCGACGAGCGAAACTTACCAGGAGCACGTATCGCCGCGCGGTACCGACCCCGCCAGCCACGAACGTCATCTGAGCATGGCCCAGACCATTGCCGACTGTGAAGCACTGCTGTGCGGTGGGATGGGCTATGGCGCCTATCAGAGCATGCAGCGGCTCGGGATCAAACCGGTCGTTACGGATCTCGCCGATGCCGAGAGCGCTGCCCTCGCCTATGTGCGCGGTGAGGTGGTTGATCATACGGAACGGCTGCACTAAATCCCTTCAGTATGGGGTTAGGGCGATGGCAGCAGAAGCAAAGATCCGCAATGTGCTGACGCAGGTTCAGGACCCTGGATTGCGGCAGAGCATAGTTGGCAGGATCAGGAAGCCTGCCCAGATCCCTGGGCACGAGCCGCGGCTAATGAGCCGCGCATAGAGGATTGGTAAGAGGCCGATATGGGGGTGGTGGATTCCCCCACGGCCAACATTTGAAGCACACAGGAGGTGTAACATGCCAGGTGGAGATAGAACGGGACCTAGGGGAATCGGTCCGAGGACGGGACGAGCGGCTGGATTCTGTGCGGGCTACCCGTACCCCGGAAGTGCAGCCAGGTTCGGGCTTGGGCTGGGATGCGGAATGGGCCGTGGATGGCGCAACAGGTATTATGCCACGGGTTTGCCCGGTTGGGTGCGCGCAGGCTATCAGGCTGAGTGGGGGATGCCACCCGCTAGAGCCTATCGGGCGCCCAGCGCCGAAGAGGAGTCCGCCGCACTCAAGCTGCAAGCCAAGGCTATAAGCGACGAGCTGGCGGCGATCAACGAACGGATCGCAGAGATAGAAAAGGGCGACTAGCAGCCACAAGTCCGCCCGGTTGGACAGGGCAGGACAGACAAGGCGTACATAGACACGCGAACCTGCCTGCCCGGGCAAAGCAGATGCATGGCGCGTCCAGCGAGAGATCGTAGCATCACAGTGCTCATCCTGATGGCCTCATAACCATGGTTAGGCAGGTGATGAGACACTAAAGCCCAGGTTCAGGCCACAAGCTGGTACGACGTAAGGCGCCTGGGCGCAGTCTTGAGATAGCCGGTTTCCTGACTCGCCCGCGGCACGTTCGGAGCTACCATTATGTGTCCATGCTTGTTCAGCCAGTTGCGCGGACGAGTTGCCAGAGATCACCGTAGTTCATCCGATAGACGAGGACGCGGTATGTGAGTTTCACGCCTTGCGTGAGGCCGACTGGCCCTTGTGCAGAACCTTATAGCGCAGGGCCTGCTTATCGAGACGGAATTTCAGGATCACATGATCATTAAAAGGAGTTTATCATGACAAAAGTAGTCGTCAGTAGTGTAGGTGATAGTCTGGATGCGCAGGTCAGCCCGGTCTTTGGGCGCTGTGCCTATCTGCTCTTTGTGGACACGGACACTATGGCCTTGCAGACTTTTGCCAATCCGGCCGTTGGCCTGTCAGGGGGTGCAGGCATTCGCGCTGCCCAGTTCGCGATGGACCAGGGCGCCCAAGCCGTGCTCACCTCCAATGTAGGCCCCAATGCGATGGCTGTGTTCCAGGCAGCCGGTGTTCCGGTCTATCCCGTGTGGGAAGGGACCGTGCGGCAGGCTGTGGAGGCTTTCCAGCAGGGCAAGCTGGAGACGATCAACGAAGCAACAACTCCTGTCGATACCGGCAAGATGGGGGCCACCGGCTCACTGCCTCCCTCCGGCGCCGGTATGGGGCGCGGGATGGGACAGGGGCGCGGAAGAGGACTTGGCCGAAGCCGAGGCGGGGCAGGCAGGGGCGGCGGATTCGGCGGAGGGCGCTCCTAAAGGCGCCTCGCACCTCGCCGGCACTCCAGGAAGGCTGATAAGATATGATTCGCATTGATATGGAGCGGTGCATCGGCTGTGGGCTGTGCGTCAGCGCATGTCACAAGGGGGCGATCAGCATCTGCGAGGACCTCGCCGTGCTGGACGCCTTCCGGTGTGACCAGTGTGGCGCCTGTATCAGCGCCTGCCCGCAGTCGGCGCTATCGAGCATAGCCAGCGCCATTCAGGTGGTGGAAGAGCAACCGCCGTTGTTGCCGGCTACCTTGATGCAAGCGGACGTGCTCGCGCCGCCCCGCACGCGTGCCGTCTGGTGGGCAAGCCTTGTGCCCTTTGTGGGGAGCCTGGCTACCGTCGCCATACGGGAGTTGGTGCCGCGCATGGTGGCGGCTCTGACGCGCTCGTCGCCACAGAACCCTAGTGAACGCACCGCCACGTCAGGACAGCGTCTGCGCCGACGCTATCGCCATCGGTCGCGAGACCGCTCATGACAGGTAAGACTGGGATTAAGGACAAGACCTTGTGATTAAGATTGTTGTAGCCAGCGGTAAGGGCGGCACGGGGAAGACGCTCGTCGCCACGAGCCTGGCCCTGGTAGCCTCCGAAGACAGCGTGACTGCTTTTCTCGACGCCGATGTGGAGGCGCCCAACGCTGCTTTATTCCTGCATCCTCGTCTCGAGGAGCACCTGCTCGTGGAGCGACTGGTCCCGGAAATAGACGCCAACCGATGCAATCACTGCGGGCGCTGCGCTGAGGTCTGTCAGTATAACGCCCTCGCCGTTCTGCCAAACCAGACGCTCGTCTTTTCTGAAGTTTGCCATAGCTGCGGGAGCTGCGCGCGTCAATGCCCGCAAGGGGCCATCCGCGAGGTGCCGCAAGCGATCGGCTCGCTCGACGTGGGTTGGGTCGACACGTCACTCTCCTTTGTCCAAGGGACGCTGGAGATCGGTCAGGCAATAGCCACGCCGGTTATCCGTGCGGTCAAACGTCACGCACGCGAGGCGGGATGGGATCGGTTCAGCGTCAACATCGTGGATGCGCCACCCGGCACCGCCTGTCCTATGGTCGAGTCGCTTAGGGGCGCCAGCGTCGTCCTCCTGGTGACGGAACCGACCTCCTTTGGGCTGCACGATCTTCGGTTGGCCATCGAGGTGGCGCGCGACATGCTCTCGCTGCCCGTGGCTGTGGCGATCAACAAGGAGAGGTCTGACAATACGATGATGGATGACTTTTGCCGTGCCGAGCAGATCCCGGTGGTGCTGCGCATCCCTCTGGATAGGCGCATAGCGGTTGCCTACTCCCAGGGGATCCCCTTGGTACAGGCTTTGCCAGAATACCGCCCAAAGCTGGCCGAGGTGCTCCAGAATCTGCGACGCATTGCCACGGAGGATCGAACATGAAGCAAGTGGTAGTGCTGAGCGGCAAAGGGGGTACAGGCAAGACTACTGTCGTAGCCGGATTGGCGCATCTGGCATCTCGAGATGGCTCTCTCATCCTGGTAGACGCCGATGTAGATGCTCCCAACCTGGAGCTGCTGCTGCAGCCGCAAGTCATCGCTGAGACGCCCTTTTACTCGAGCAAGGTGGCAGAGATCGCGCAGACAGAGTGTCTGCGATGCGGCGACTGCCAAGCAATATGTCGTTTCGAGGCTGTTGTTCAGAATGACGGAGACTATTGGGTGGACCCCGTGGCCTGCGAGGGATGCGCGAGCTGCTATTATGCGTGTCCCGGCGGGGCGATCCAGATGCATGAGCATCTCGACGGGCAGTGGTACCACTCCGCCACGCGCTTTGGCACCTTGTTCCACGCTCGTTTGGAAGCAGGGGCAGAGAACTCGGGCAAGATGGTCAGCACCCTCAGGCAGCAGGCACTGTTTCGGTCCCACGAGGAGCAGGCCGACTGGATCATCGTAGATGGCGGCCCCGGCACTGGCTGTCCGGTCATCGCCGCGGTCACGGGAGCCGATCTGGCGGTACTGGTCAGCGAGCCAACCGTCTCAGGCGTGCATGATCTCAAGCGGGCGATGGGTATCTGCGATCATTTCCGGGTTCCCGTATTGGTATGTGTCAACAAGTGCGACATCAACCCTGCCGTGGCGCAGGAGATCGTCGACTATTGCCGTCAACGCGCTGTGTCCGTCGTCGCCAGGGTTCCTTATAATGAGATCGTCCTGACCTCCATACAGCGGAGCTGTGCGGTAACCGAGCTGAACGACAACGTTGTAGCCAGAGAGATCCAGAACCTGTGGGTGGCAGTCAGGGGGCGTCTGGCTAAGACGTAAGGGCCCTTCGTTAAGGGCGTGCTGCGAGTCAGCCGTCAACTCAATTCGAGCCCATCGCGGTGCTTTATTCAGAGCATCATTGGGCATTGCACGGATAAAAAAACCAGCCGGTGTGCACCGCACCGACTGGTTCAGTAGCGGGGACAGGACTCGAACCTGTGACCTTTGGGTTATGAGCCCAACGAGCTGCCACTGCTCCACCCCGCATCAACAGCGGTAGTATACCCCAGAGGGGGATGCTAGTCAAATCCTCCCAGCAGCCTGCGCCAAGCATGCCAGTTGGGGTTATCGAACCAGCGCATTACGGGTGCCGTCAAAGCGGGCGGCTGCGCCTCAGCCTCGGGAGTGGCGGGGATGTCGGTCGCCTGCGGAGTAGCCGTCACGACCTGCAGTACCACCACGTCTTCCTTTTTCCAGCCGGCGTCGCGCAGTTCCTTTTCCCGCCAGGCCGGGCTGCTCATGCGCTCATACTGGGCTCGCCAGTCAGCCTGTTGACGCTCGAGCTGCTGCACCTCGCTTTGCAGGCGTTCGCGCCAGTTGCGCAGGCGGATGGCCTCGAGCACCTTACCGCCAAAGGCCACTGCAAACATTACGCCCAGAATCACAGCAGCCGCGCCGATAAAGCGAGTTGCCTTGGTTTGTTCAAGTTTGCTACGCCACGCCATGATAATCACCCAGTGTCACACCCCTATTATACGCACTTTATGAAAAAGACCCCTCCTGCGAGGGGTCTTTTTCGACGTGCGCCCTAGCTCCCACTCCGAGGTGATGCTAGGGCGCTTCTAGTACAATGGTCCATTCACATCACCTCCTTTTCGTTGGGATAGCAAGTTTGGGATGGTATGAAACCACCAATCCATTATGACCGACCCGCAACGGTTTGTCAAGACCAGGGCCTTGTGGGATGCCGCCGGTGCTCTTATAATACCATCAACCCCGCGATACGAGGACGCAGATGAGCGCTACAGAACAGATTCGCCTGGTGGTCTTTGACTGGGCCGGCACCACGGTCGACTATGGGTCGAGCGCCCCCAGTGACGCCTTTGTGCGCATTTTCGAGGACGAGGGCATCCGCCTGACACGCGCCGAGATCAACACCCCGATGGGTATGGAAAAGCGCGCTCACATCCGCACCTTGCTGACGAGCCCCTCAGGGGCGCGCCAGTGGCTGGCGATCCATGGCAAGCCGGCTCAAGACGCCGATATCGGGCGCCTTTACCGCGCCTTTGAGGCGGTTCTGGAAGCGCTGCTTGAGGCACGCAGCGTACTGTTGGATGGGGTGGTTGAGACGGTGGCAGCGCTGCGCGCGGCGGGTATTGCCATTGGATCGACCACTGGCTATTCAGCAAAGATGATGCAGTACGTCGCCCCGTGCGCCGCCGAGTTGGGATATCAGCCTGATTGCATCGTCACCCCCGAAGTCACTGGCAGCGGACGGCCTGGGCCTTTTATGCTGCTGGAATGCATGCGCCGGCTCGATATTTATCCGCCGCGCGCAGTCGTCAAGGTGGGTGATACCGCCGTTGACATGCGTGAGGGCGTCAACGCGGGCGCCTGGTCGGTGGGCGTACTGGAGGGCTCCAGTATGCTGGGGTTGAGCGCCAAGGAGTATGCCGCCCTCACGGCCGAAGAGCTGCAGCGCCTGCGTGAGGACGCCACCGCGCGCTATCGCAGCGCCGGTGCTGATTTGGTGATCGGCTCCATCCGCGAGCTGCCGCAGGCCATCGCCGCACTCAACCGCCGCCTGGCCGAGGAGCAGCGCTGAGTGAGCACCTACTATAACCCGGTGCGTGTCACGCTGGCGCCTGGCTGCGCCGGGGCACTGCCGGAGCGCCTGGGCAAGTTGGCGGTGGAGGACAGCCGCGTGTTGCTGGTAGTGCGCGATGCCGCATTGCTGGACATGCCCGCGCTGGCCGGGTTGGCGGATCGCTGGGATGTGCACAGCCTGGTATATGCCGAGAGCCTGCCGACCCTCAGCCAGTTGCTGGCATTGCACAACCAACTGCAGCCATTTGCCCCGCGGGCTATCGTGGGAGTAGGCGGCGGCAGCGTGCTGGATGTGGCCAAGTCGCTGGCCAGCCTTTTGCACCAGCCGCTGGGGGGGCTCGATGCGCTGCGCGCCATCCTGCACTCGCGCGAGTTCCCTGCCGGGGCGATCCCCTGGATCGGGCTGCCCACCACGGCCGGCACCGGCAGCGAAGTGACCTGTTGGGCGACGTTGTGGGATCCTGACCAGGGCGCCAAGTGGTCGCTCGAGAACCCGCGCAACTATGCCTACGCCGCCCTGGTGGATGCCGAACTGCTGGCGGGCATCCCGCTGGGCCTGGCCACCACCACAGGTCTGGACGCCGCCGCGCACGCCATCGAAAGCTATTGGGCGCGCGCCGCCAACCCCATCTCGAGCGCCCTGGCCCTGCGCGCCCTGTCACTGCTCTTCCCCAGCCTCGAGCGTCTGCCGGATAAACCGGCTGCGGTGCACCCCGCCCTGGCCGAGGGCAGCCTTCTGGCCGGGCTGGCGTTCAGCAACACACGCACTACCGGGTGTCACTCGATCTCGTATCCGCTCACCATGCGCCACGGCCTTCCGCACGGTGCTGCCGTAGCCATGCTGCTGGGACCGGTGTTGGCACTCAACTATCCAGCCACTATGGGCCGTGAAGCGCTGCTTGACGCACTGGGCGTCTCATCGCCCCAAGAGCTGACTGCGCGGGTGCGGCAAATCCTGCGCGGCGCAGGCTTGCCCGATACGCTCTCGGGCTGGGGCGTGCCGGCTGCGGCACTGCCCGATCTGGCGCAAGCGGGCATCACGCCAGGACGCGCCGACAACAACCCCGTCGAACTAAACCCGGCGCGCGTCCTGGCGCTCCTGCAGGAGACCTTCTAGCCGGCAAGTGCTTGTCGCGAGGGGCGGCGCTGTGCTAGAATAAGCTACCAAACCCTGCAGGGATCACCTATGAACATCATCAAGGCTGTGATCACGGCGGCTGGCCGCCATCAACGTACCCTCCCGCTGCAACTGCTGATCGACCGCGACGGTGAGCAAAAAGCCGTGCTGCGCATTATCGTCGAGGAGGTGCTGGGCGCCGGCATCGACGAGATCGGTGTAGTGGTCGCTCCCGGCGACCAGGATGCCTACCGCGCTGCCTGCGGCGAGCTCGCTAACCGCCTGCACTTTATCGAGCAGGCAGCGCCGCGCGGATATGGCCACGCCGTCCTGTGCGCCGCCGATTTCACCGCCAGCGAGCCCTTTTTGTTGCTGGTGGGCGACCATCTATACGTCTCTTCCGAGGCGCGCAGCTGTGCCCAACAACTCGTGCAGGCTGCCCGCCAGCACGAGTGCGCCGTCTCGGCGGTGCAACCCTCGCGCGAAAGCCTGCTGCCCTATTACGGGGCAGTCGGCGGGCGCCTGATGGACGTCAGCAATGCCCTCTACCAGGTCGAGCGCGTGCTCGAAAAGCCCACTCCCACTGCCGCCGAACAGGAACTGGTGGTGCCGGGAATGCGCGCCGGGCATTACCTGTGCTTTTTCGGCATGCACGTGCTGACTCCGAGCGTTATGGCGATCCTGCGTGAGCAGCTAACCCGCCTGAGCTCCGATGAGCGCCTTGAGCTCTCCCCCGCGCTGGATGAACTGGCCCGCCGCGAGCGCTACCTGGCGCTGCAGATCCACGGCTGGCGCTATGATGTGGGCGTAAAATATGGCCTGATGCTGACCCAGCTGGCGCTTAGCCTTGCCGGCAAGGAGCGCGAGCGCGTGCTGGCGCAGCTGGTCGAGTTACTGGCCACGCGCCAGCTTGCTCAGGGAGAGCGTTGAGATGCACAGCCATCTGTGCGAGATCATCCTCTCCGACGACCCGGCTCTGCGCAACCAGTCGTTGGATGGCTGGGCGCGCCAGGCCAGCCTTGAGGCGCTGACTGCCGAGTGCCGCGCGCTGGACGCGCTGCTCCGCGAGTCGGCCAACCTGTATGAGCGCGTGCGCGCCTGCTTTTTCCTGTATGCGCTCTACCGCTTTCATATCCCAAACAAACCCGAGTTGCGCGCCACCACCCTGGTGCCTTTTAGCGGCTACGAGCTGCTCCTCGAACGGCGCTTTGAGGAGGCGATCGTCACCTTTCTGGCAGCTGCCGAGCGCGGCCTTAGCGACGGGCTCGCCAGCGCCCTGGCGGCCAGTTACCATCGCCTGGGCTTTCAGATCCTGGCCGACCAGGTGCGCCGCAGTGTGCGCTCAGTGCGCGGCAACCAGTGGATGTTCCGCATCGGCCACCCCGCCGACCATCCCCTGCGCGTTGTGCCAGCGCTCACCCAGGCTACCCCCGGGGTGCCCTATCCATTGTTGTGTGAGCGCACGCCGGTGCGCATGGACCTCTCGCACTCGGGCTGGAGCGACATCTTTTTTCTGGGGATGGATTATCCCGAATGCGCGCGCGTGCTCAATGTATCGATCGACCTGAGCGTCTATGGGCGCGACGCCGGTCCGCGTCCGCCGGTGGAGGCTTATCTGCGTGTGATCGACGAGCCGCTCATCCGCCTGGCGAGCGTCGACCTGGGCGTGACGGCCGAGATCCATCAGCTGGGCGAGATCTTTGACTATGCCAAAGATTACCTCGGCCTGCTCAAAGCCGCCCTGATCGCCTCCGGCATCATCTCGCCCGGCATGGAGGGCTCGGGGCACCGCCTGAGCGAGGTGCTGGAACGTTTGGTGGGACCAGGCCTGGGGCTTGAACTGGTCAGCAACGTGAACGGCATCCCCAAAGGGTCGCGTCTGGCCGTCAGCACCACCCTGCTGGCGGCTCTCATCACCGTGTGCATGCGCGCCACCGGCCAGGTAACGGCGCTGGAAGGCCCTCTTCGCGATGGCGAGCGGCGCCTCGTAGCGGCACGCGCCATCCTTGGCGAATGGCTGGCCGGCTCGGGCGGCGGCTGGCAGGATTCGGGCGGAGTCTGGCCGGGCATCAAGCTGATCTGCGGCGAACTGGCCCGCCCCGGCGACCCGGAATACGGCATCAGCCGCGGGAGATTGCTGCCAGAGCACCATATCATGGGGCTCGACCAGGTCGATGAAAACGCCCGTCGTGCGCTGCAGGAAAGCCTGGTGCTGGTGCACGGCGGTATGGCGCAGAATGTCGGTCCGATCCTCGAGATGGTCACCGAGAAATACCTGCTGCGCTCCGAGGCCGAGTGGCACGCGCGTGCCGAGGCCGGCACGGTGCTGGATACGATCGTAACAGCTCTAAAGGCGGGCGATGTGCGCGCTATCGGGACGGCCACCACGCACAACTTTGCAGGCCCGATCCAGACGATCATCCCCTGGGCCAGCAACCCCTATACCGAGACGCTCATCGCGCGCACCCGCGAGGCTTTCGGCTCGCGCTTTTGGGGCTTTTGGATGCTGGGCGGCATGTCGGGCGGCGGGATGGGCTTTATCTTTGAGCCCGGCGCGCGCGCCGATGGCCAGCGTTTTATGCTGGAGGCGATGCAGACCGCCAAGCGCGAGCTGGAACACGCCCTGCCCTTTGCCATGGATCCGGTGGTCTATGAGATGGCAATTAACGAACGCGGTACCTGGGCTACGCTCACACGCGGCGGCGAGGCGCTCCTGCCGGCAGGTTATTATGCAGTCAGTGTACCGCAGCTCCTGCAGCGCGAGCGCCTGACCTTGCCCACTGCCCGCCTGGCAGAGCTCGACCTGTTCGGGGCAGCCTGCCGTACGCGCCCCGAGCTGGCCGGCATGGTGCAAACTCTGTTCGACCGCATCCTGCCGCGCACGACCGAGGCGAGCACCAGCGATGAAAGCCTCGAGCAGGTACTGGCAGCCAACGGCTTTGACCGCCGTCAGCATGAACAAATCCGTGCCGAGCTGCTCAGCGGGCGCATCGGCCTGGCACAGAACCGCCTGGCGCTCAGCACCGATATCCGCGACGCCGAACCTGGCGACGTGGCCGATGCCGCACGCGACCTGACGCCCGAACACGCTCGCCTGGGCCAGCAGGCGCTTGCCAATGGCGAGGTCGCTGTGATATCGCTGGCCGGCGGGATCGGCAGCCGCTGGACTCAGGGGTCGGGAGCCGTCAAGGCGCTGCACCCGTTTGCGAGGCTGGGGGGCATCCATCGCAGCTTTATCGAGGTGCACCTCGCCAAGAGCCGCCGCACCAACCGGCAATATGCTGCCGATCTGCCGCATATCCTCACGACCTCGTATCTCACTCACCAGCCGATCGCCGATTACCTGGAACGCTCTGGTAACTATGGTTATGAGGGTGAGTTGCTGCTCTCTCCTTCGCGCGCGGTGGGGCTGCGCCTGGTGCCTACGGCGCGCGACCTGCGCTTTGCCTGGGAAGAGATGCCCCAGCAGACCCTCGATGAGCAGGCCCAAAAGATGCGAGACTCATTACGCAGCGCCCTGATCAGTTGGGCACAGCGCGCCGGCGAGGCCAGCGACTATACCGAAAACCTGCCGCTGCAGTGTCTGCATCCGGTGGGACACTGGTTTGAGGTTCCCAACCTGTTCAAGAATGGCGTACTGCGCGGCCTTCTCGAGCGCAGACCCGCCCTGCGCTGGCTGATGCTGCACAACATCGACACGCTGGGCGCCACGGTTGACCCGGCCATCCTGGGCTGGCACATCGCCGAGGGTGCCGGCATGAGCGTGGAGGTGATCACGCGGCGGGTAGATGACCGCGGTGGCGGACTGGCGCGCGTCAACGGGCGCCTGCGGCTGCTGGAGGGTCTGGCGATGCCGCGCGAAGAGGCAGAGTTTGCGCTGACCTATTACAACTCGAACACCATGTGGCTGGATATCGACCAGCTCCTGGCGGTGTTCGACCTGCGGCGCGCCGACCTGGCGGATAGCGCGCGCGTCGACGAAGCCGTGCGAACCCTGGCGGCGCGTATGAGTACCTATCTGACGCTCAAAGAGGTGAAAAAGCGCTGGGGTCAGGGCCAGGAAGACATCTTCCCAGTGCTGCAGTGGGAAAAACTATGGGGAGACATGACCGGCCTACCTGAGCTCAATTGCCGTTACCTAGCGGTTCCCAGGCTGCGCGGGCAGCAGCTCAAGGAGCAGGCCCAGCTGGATGGCTGGCTGCGAGATGGGTCGGCTGCATATCTCGAATCGCTGTGTGACTGGCAGTAAAACTGCTGGAGAAACCCGCTTACAATGGACGCTGATAGGGTTTTCGAGCTGATGAGTGCCGAGTATGCTGCCTGGTTCGAAAACTACTGTGCTGCCCACCTGATCGCGCTGGAAGCCGGCGCCGGCGAGGGGCTCTTTGTGAGCCGCGGAGCAAAGCCATATGACGGCTGAGGCGCGTCCGCTCAACCGCGCTATGCGCCTGACGGCCGCCCTGGCAGTGGCGGTGGCGCTGCCCGAAGTGCTGGTGCTGGTGCTTTCGCTGGCCAGGATCGGCGTAGGTCAGGGGATGTCGATCGTGCTGTTGGTGCTGGGAGCCGCCGCCGGTTGGATGACATGGCGCATACTGGCCTCCGCCCAACACGCAAGCGAGCCAACCCCGCGCTGGGAGTGCGCCGCGGTCGTCGTGACAGGGCTCATCGCCGGTCTTGTATATCTCTTGCTGTGGTATGTGGCCTACCTCTCGCCCGACCTGACGTGTGACGGTACGGCTTACCACATCCCAGCCATCAGCATGTGGGCGCATCGGGGATACGTTTACTGGATCGACCCCTTCTTTCAGCTCGAATCGCTGGTGAACGGCTACCCCAAAGCAGTCGAGCTGTGGGCGTTCATCGTCATTCGCGCGACGGGCCTCTCGCAGTTCTCCAACACACTTAACCTGCTTTTTATGCCGTTTGGCGTGCTGGGCGCCGCTGCACTGGCCCGAACGCTGGGGGCGAGACGTTGGACGGCGCTGCTGGCAGGATGCCTGTGGCTGCTGATCCCGGTGAACCTGTTCCAGGCCACCACCGCCTATATTGACACGGCCTTTGGGTCGCTGGCGATTGCCTATCTGGCACTGTTGGCGGGCACCTGGCAACTGCTGGTTGGGCGCGATCGGCAGGTCTGGCAGATTGTGCCGGCCCTGGGAGCGGCGGCCGGGCTGACTTTGGCGGCTAAGGGCTCGGCAGCGATGATGGTGTTGGCGGGCTTGGCTGCCCTGGTGGTGCTGGGCGCTCTTACATTGCGCAACAAAAAGGCTTTTGGCCAAGCAGTGGCGATCGCTGCTATGGCAGGTGTGCTGGCGCTGGCAGTGGGCGGGTTCTGGTATATCCGCAACTGGGTGATGACTGGCACGCCTCTGTATCCGGTGGGCGTCAAGTTCGGAGAGAGGGTTATCTTCCCCGGGATAAGGGTGGCAGAAGCGCTGTGGGAGGAAGGCAACATGCCGCAGCCCTACCACGCATGGAGTGTGCCGCAGCGCATCCTGTACACCTGGAGCCAGACGCTCAGCCGGGAGGTAGACGGCATGCCCAAGTGGCCGGCCAGTGCCTGGGGAGTCGACAGCCGCATGGGCGGACTGGGGTTCCTCTGGCTGGGACTGTGCCTGCCAGCCAGTCTGTATGTGCTCGTGAGCAGCCTGCTGCGCCATAACAAGAGCTCGCGGTGCGCCATCTGGGTTGTGGCGGCGACGGTGGTGGTTGCCTTTGCAGGCGCCCCGATGAACTGGTGGGCGCGCTACACCGTCTGGCTGTACGGGCTGGGCTTGCCCGCCCTGGCAGTACTGTTCAGCGACCTGGTGCGTACGCGCCACCTCGTGGCCTGGCTGGCACGCATCTGGGTGCTGACGATGCTGGCGCTGGGCTTTTACGAGGGCTACAGGAGCCTTGAGGAGACGCTGCGCTGGGCCTACCCAGGCCGTTGGCTGCCTGCCAGCGCTCAGGAGTGGCTGCCGGAGGCCTGGATCTGGCGCGACGGCTATCTCTTCCCCGAGACGCGCGGCACGATGCTCGAACGCGTTATGCAATCCGACGGGCCGATCGCAAGCGGCCCCCTGTGGGGCTTTGCCCCCGGCGGGAGGCTGCAGCACAACGTCTTTGGCCAGCTATCCGAGCCGATCGGCCAACGCGAGTTAATGTTCCTGAGCGCCGAATGGAACGAGCAGGTCGCGGCGCACCTCGAGGCCAAGTGGCCGATGTACATTATCTGGGATGGCAACAACGACCTTCCTGACTGGGTGCGCGCGCTGGCCGAACGCGTCGACAAGGCGCCCGGCTTTTGGATTATTACCACCAAAGGAGCCCCATGAGCAGCTTTCACGCCCTGATCGAGCGCACATATGAACGGCCCCGCATCGCCACTTTTGGCTGCGGCTGCTGGTTTTATTGGGACCAGTTCCCCGGCCTGAAGGAACGCCTGCTGGCGCATCAGGCACGTTTTGAGGATGGCCTGCGCGCCCTGGGGGCAGAGGTAATTTCGGGCGGTCTGGCGGATCATCCCAACGCGGCCGTCGCCATCGGCGATGAGCTGCGCCGGCAGGATCCCGACCTCCTGATGTGCTACATGAGCACCTATGCCCTTTCAGCCAGTGTCCTGCCGATCATCCAGCGTGTGGGGGCGCCGCTGGTGATCATCTCGCTGCAGCCCAACAAAGCAATGGATTATGCGCACGGCACCACTTTTATGCAGCTCGAGCACGATAACCAGACCAGCCTGCCAGAGCTGTGCTATGCGCTCAACCGCGCCGGTCTGCCGCCCAAGGGGCTGGTGGTTGGCACGCTCGATAACGACCCGGCTGCCTGGGGGCGCATCGCCGGATGGGTGCGGGTGGCGCGGGCCTATGCGAGTTTGCGCAAGGCACGCATTGGCGTAATGGGCCACCCCTACGAGGGCATGCTCGACATGAGCGCCGATACTTCATCTTTTGACGGCGCCTTTGGCCTGCACTGCGAGCACCTGGAGATGGACGACCTGCATCAGTGCGTGGCCGAGGTAGGTGAGCTCGAGCTGCGCGACAAGCTGGCTGAGATCGATATCCTCTTTGACCGGCTAGCCCCCGGTGCTGACCCGATCGCCGGGCCCGCCGAAGCGCAGGATCTGGAATGGTCAGCCCGCGTGGCCTGCGGGCTCGACCACCTGGTGGCGCGCTTTGGACTGACGGGGCTGGCCTACTATTACCGCGGGCTAGCCGGCAACGCTAACGAGCGCCTCGGCTCGTCGCTGATGGTGGGGGCGTCGCTATTGACGGCGCGCGGCGTGCCGCTGGCCGGCGAGCTGGATATCCGCAACTGCCTGGCGATGCTGGCACTCGACCGGCTGGAGGCGGGCGGATCGTTTTGTGAGATCCACCCCTGCGATTTTGAGAGTGATATCGTGCTGGTGGGGCACGACGGCCCGCACCACATCGGGGTGGCGCAAGGCAAACCGGTGCTGCGCGGACTTTCGATCTTGCACGGCAAGCGCGGGCGCGGCGTGAGCGTCGAGTTCCAGCTGCGCAACGGACCTGTCACCTGCGCCGGCCTGACTCAGGATTATGACGGCTGCTTCCGTTGGGTGCTGGCCGAAGGCGAGTCGCTGCCCGGGCCGATCCCGGCTACCGGCAACACCAACACGCGCTGCCGTTTTCCGCCCAATGTGGCGGGGTTTATCGAAGCTTGGAGTCTGGCGGGCCCCACGCATCACTTTGCGCTGGGGGTCGGGCACATCGCCGGGCAGGTGCGTGACCTGGCGAGCTGCTTTGGCCAGACCAGCGTGGTGGTTACCGAACCGGGATATCGCAGCGTCTGAGGGATGCAAAGTTTCGTAAAAGCGGTTATCATGCACCCGACCTGTCCGTAGAATTAGTGTAAGGAGAGCACCCATGGCATTTTTCGATCTTCCGCTGGATAAACTGCAAACTTACTTACCCGAGCGCGATGAGCGCCCCGATTTCGATGCATTTTGGCAGGCAACCCTTGAGGAAGCCCGCTCATACCCGCTCAACGCCAGCTTTACCGCGGTCGATTACGGCTTGAACGAGCTCGAGACCGCCGATGTGACCTTTAACGGCTTTGGCGGCCAGCCGATCCGGGGCTGGTTTGTGGCGCCCAAAAAGCGGAGCAAGCTGCCCTGCGTGGTCCAGTATGTCGGCTACGGCGGCGGGCGCGGTTACCCGCACGAGTGGACGCTGTATGCCAATGCTGGCTTTGCCACGCTGGTAATGGATACGCGCGGGCAGGGCAGCTCCTGGCAGCCCGGCGATACCCCCGATAACGCCGCCGAAGGCCAAAATCCGCAGATACCCGGCTTTATGACGCGCGGTATCCTGGACAAGAACCATTACTATTACCGGCGCGTCTTTACCGACGCGGTGCGTGCTATCGAGGCAGCCGTCAGCGAGCCTTCTGTCGATCCTAAGCGCATCGCCGTGGCAGGCGGCAGCCAGGGCGGCGGCATCACCATTGCGGCAGCCGGGCTATCCGATATCCCACAGGTTGCCCTGCCGGACGTGCCGTTTTTATGCCATTACCGACGCGCCACCGAGATTGTCGACAGCATGCCCTATGGCGAGATCAGCAACTATTTAAAAACCCATCGCGACAAGATCGACCGGGCTTTTGAAACGCTTTCGTACTTTGATGGCGTCAACCTGGGCGCACGAGCCAAGAGCCAAGCGCTCTTTTCGGTGGGGTTGATGGATATGACCTGCCCGCCCAGCACCGTCTATGCGGCCTACAACCATTGGGGCGGCAAAAAGAAGGCCGTCGAAGTGTACCGCTACAACAACCACGAGGGCGGCGGCATTTTCCATACCATGGCCAAGATCAAGCTGCTGCACGAGCTGTGGGGATAGTGTAAACGTGGGAGGCATCCTCGAGCACATCCTGGCACGCCGCAGTATCCGCAAGTACACCAACGAGGCCGTTGCGCGCGAACTGCTCGAGCAGGTGCTGCGTGCGGGTATGGCCGCGCCGAGTGCTACCAACCGCAAGCCGTGGGAGTTTTTGGTGCTCTGCGAGCCCGAGCGCGTCGCCGCGCTCACCAATTGCCTGGTGCTGGGGCGCTACCAACCGGCAGCCGTGATCGTGCCGTGCGGCAACCTGCTGCGCGCCATCCCGCTGGTGGGGCGCGACTTTTGGGTGCAGGATTGCTCGGCTGCCATGCAAAACATGTGGCTGGCGGCCACCGGTCTGGGACTGGGAGGGGTGTGGATCGGCATCCACCCCCTCAAACCGCTGGTGCGCAGCGTGCAAAAGGCACTCGGCCTGCCGCGCCACGTGGTACCGCTGGGGGCGCTCTACCTGGGGCATCCGGTGGAGACCAAAGAACCGCGCACGCAATACGATGCCGAGCGCGTCCACTGGGAACGTTACTAGCACTCGCTGGACGCTTTGACAAATCTGATGTTGTTACCATACTAGGACATAAGGCTTGGAACCCAGTCTCCTGGCCCGAGGAGAGAAAACTCGGTAATGCCCTCGCTTGCGCTGCAGATCGTGGTCGTGTTCGGCCTGATCCTTGCCAATGGTTTGTTCTCGATGGTTGAGATTGCTCTCGTTTCGGTACGTAAAGCACGTTTTCAGCAGAAAGCTGAAAACGGCGATAAGCAGGCCCAGCGTGTCCTGGAGCTGACACAAAACCCCGGACGTCTGTTTTCGACGGTGCAGGTTGGCATCACACTGATCGCCATTCTCACCGGTGCCATCGGCGGTGCGGATATCTCGCGCGCCCTGGCAGTCGAGCTAGCCAAGATCCCCTTCCTGGCTCCCTATGCCGCCACGATCTCCTTTGTGCTGGTAATGGGCGTGCTGACCTTTTTCTCGATCGTGCTGGGCGAGCTGGTGCCCAAGCGCCTGGCAGTTAACTCGACGGAGAAAATCGCCCTCTCGTTTTCCGGCTTTATGAAGTTCCTTATGGCGGTATCCAAGCCGGCAGTGAGCCTATTGAACGGCAGCACCGAGCTGGTTCTGCACTTGATGGGGGTCAAGCTCGCTAACGAACCAGCCGTGACAGAAGAGGAATTCCGCGTGTTGCTCGAAGAGGGCACCGAGGCGGGCGTGTTTGAGGCTGCCGAGCAGGAGATGGTCGAATCGGTGCTGGATCTGGGCAGCCGGCGCGTCAGCTCGCTGATGACCCCGCGCCCCGACATCGTGTGGCTGGATGTGGATGAACCGCTCGAAGAAACCCGCCAGAAAGTGATGAACAGCGGTTTTTCGCGCTTCCCCGTAGGGCGTGAAAGCCTAGACCAGTTGTTGGGCGAGGTGCAGGCGCGCGACCTGCTGGTACGCGTGCTCGATAACCAGCCCTTTGACCTGATGGCCAGCATCACGCCGGCGCTGTATGTGCCGGAAGTGATGCCGGTGCTGGACGTTCTTGAGCAGTTCAAGCAGGCCAGCTCGCAGATGGCGCTGGTGATCGACGAATATGGCTCACTGGTGGGGTTGATTACCCTCACCGACATCCTCGAGATGATCGTGGGCGACATGCCCTCCACCGAGCCCGGCGAAGACCCCGACATCGTACAGCGCGAAGACGGCTCCTACCTGCTGGACGGCATGCTGGCAATCGAGGACCTAAAGGAGCTCTTGCACATCGACCAGCTGCCCGGCGAAGAGCAGGGCCTGTTCAATACCCTGGCCGGTTTTATCACCAGCTATCTCGGGCGCATCCCCGCCACAGCCGACTACTTCGAGTGGGGCAACCAGCGCTACGAGGTAGTGGATATGGACGCCAACCGCATTGACCGCGTGCTGGTGAGCGAAGTGCCGCCCATCACCGAAGAGACCACTGAAGAAGGCGCCGCCAGCTAGGCTCCTATAAACCACAAGAGGGCAGGATGATGATCCTGCCCTCTTTTAATATGTGATCGGGTTACAGGTCCGAGACCAGCTCGGTGATGCTGGCAGCCGTGACCTTGCCGGGCGCTGCCGAACAGGTGACCTTGACAGCCACGCCAGGCTCTAGGTTGAGACAGTTATCCGAGAGCGTCACACCGTTTTCCGTCTCGATAAAGACGCCAAAGGCCGGCACCGCGCTGGTGAGCGTGATCGTCTGGCCGCGCGCGGCAACCTTGATCTGGGGCGCCACCAGCTGCAGGGTGCGGAAGCGGTCAAACACCAGATAGTTGCGCCAGGTAGACGCACCGTCGCTCAGCTCGACATACAGCACCGTGTCAAGCAGCTCGCCGTTGAGTTGCTGCGGGTAGGTAGTGCTGCGGGCATCGCGCGGGAGCACCCGCGGGCTGTAGCCAATCCCGAGCTGTGCCAGTTCCCACTCATCCAGGGTTGTTACACCGTTGGCCAGCAGCTTGCCCTTGACGGGCACCTCGGCCACCTGTTTGCCGTCCAGGCGGTAGGCCGTCACGTGCCCGGATACCTCTAGCGGGGAATCAACATCGCTGGCAACACGCAGCTGCACCCGCCCATCCTCGAGGCGCAACATCGGCAGGACGTTGTCGAAAAAGCGCTGGGTATAATACCACAGGCCCTTCCTGCGGCGCGCGTAATCCACCGACGACCAGCTGGCAACCGGCCAGCAGTCGTTGAGCTGCCAGTAGAGTGCGCCCGAGGTCATGAACTGGCGGCTGCGCCAGTGTTCCACGCCGGTACGGATTGCCTCTGCCTGCACAAACTGGGTCAGCTGGCAAAAGCTCTTGAAATCCTTGGGGAAGCCGACGCGACCGACCATAAAGCGCACCAGCTTTTCCATGCCCTCGACCATCTTCTGGTGGCTGAGCATGGTCGGCGAAAAGACGCGACGTTCTTCGGGAGTGGTGTATTCCAGCACGGTCTCCCAGTTGGGCATGGCCTGGAAACCAAATTCAGAGATAAAGCGGCCGTTATCCTGCAGGTAGCCCGAATAGTCCTGCCAGTTCGACCACACCATCCAGGAATGTGTATCGCCCTCGGATTTGCAGTTGGGGTGCTCGCCGCCATAAGGGCTCGAGACCCAGTAGGGGCGCGAGGGGTCGAACTGGGCACACACGGCAGGCAGGATCTCGCGGTAGACATAGTTGCCCAGATATTTGGGCTCGCCCACATGCCACCATTCGTCAAAGCCCCAGTTGTTTTCGTTATTGCCGCACCACAGTACGATCGAGGGATGGTTGCGCAGTGCCAGCACCACCGCCTCGGCCTCGTCGGCCGCCAGGTCCTGGAACCAGTCGAACTCGTCGGGGTATTGCGCGCACGAGTACATGAAATCCTGCCAGACCATGATGCCCATCTCGTCGCAGGCCTCGTAAAAGGCGGGGTCTTCGTAGATGCCGCCGCCCCAGATGCGCAGCATATTCATGTTGGCGTCGCGCGCCAGGCCGATCAGTTCGTAATAGTCGTCACGCGTAAGCCGGGGCAACATGGCCTCGGCGGGGATCCAGTTGGCGCCCTTGCAAAAGGTCTTGACGCCGTTGATCGCCAGGATAAAGCTCTTGCCCTCGGTGTCGGCTTCCTGGATCAGCTGGATTGTGCGGATGCCGGTGCGGAAGCTGGTGCGGTCAAAGACTTTGCTGCCATCTCCAACCTTGATGCCGACCTCATAGAGCGGCTGAGCGCCCTTGCCGTTGGGCCACCACAACGCCGCATCGGGCACCTCAAAATCAACCTGCACATGGTAGAGCGACTCGTTCAGCGCGGTGAGATCGACGCTCTCCTTGGCGATGACCTTGCCATCCAGCGAAAGGGCAACCTCGGTGAGGAAGGGGCCGTCCACATAGGGCTCAATCTGCGCTGAGACGCGCACCAGGGCGGTACCATCGATAATCGAGATCGTGCGGGCATAAGGCTGTGAGATGCGCACACCGCTGTTGAGCTCGACATACACCGGCCGCCACAGGCCAACGGCGGCAATGCGGGGTCCCCAATCCCAGCCATACGAGTACTGCGCCTTGCGGGCATAGACGCGCGCCGTCTCGGCGCTGGAAGCCAGATCGAGCGGACTGTTGCGCTCCATGGCGCGGATCGTCTCAACCGGCGAATCAAAACGCACCTCAGCCATGTTCTCGCCCGCCAGAGCGACACCGGCGATGTCGTAGCGCTGCTGGTAGAACATGTTTTCGGCGCGCCCGAGGTAGGCGTCGTTGAGGTAGACATCAGCCAGAGTATCGATGCCCTCAAAGACCAGCTCAAGGCTGTCGGCATCCAGGTCCTTTTCGCTGAGGGTAAACACCTTGCGATAGACCCAGGCCTTGTCTTCGATGCGGTGCATCTCGATCTCGTTCAGGCCGATATACGGATCGGGCAGCTGGCCAAGTTCGATCAGATCCATCTGAACACAGCCGGGCACATTGCCAGGCATCCAATCGTCGCTGCCGACGGCTTTAAACTCCCACTGTCCGTCGAGCGTGATGCGTCTGCTCATGAAAAGCCTCCTGTGACGGCATAGGTCGGATGCTGACATCATACCCGCAGGCCGAGGCGCGGTCAAGCAAAGCATTTGCTAATCTGGCGCGGGGGTGCACAATAGGAGCGCAAACAGTGCACCAGGGGAGGGATAACATGACCAAGCCGTTCAGCGAGATCAAGTCCTATCGGGGAGCACCGACCATCCATGTCGACGGCCAGCCAATAGCGGGTTCGGGGTTCTGGCGGTCGCTCAATGCCGACGAGCGATACCTGGCGGATTTCCATCAGTTGGGCGTGAGGCTGGTGTGGTTTTCGGTCGGTACCAACTATTGGCTGGCGAATGGCCGCTATGATTTCAGCTCACTCGACCAGGCCTGGGAGCGCATGCTCAAGGCCGCCCCGGAGGCTTACTTTATCCCACGGCTGTATCTGCGTCCGCCCGACTGGTGGACGAACGCCAACCCCAAAGAGCTGCGCATGACGGAAAACGGCGAGCCCTACCGCGGCACGCCCGACGAATACCTGGATGGCCAGGTGCTGCCCTCTTCGGCCTCAACCAAGTGGCGCGACGACACGCGCGCCTACATTCGCGCCTTTATCGAGCACCACGAGGCCAGCCCGTTCGCCGAGCGCATCATTGGTTACCATCTTTCCAACGAACAGAGCGAAGAATGGTTCTATTGGGGTGGACCCGACAGCGACTATAACCCCCAGAACGTGGTGCGCTTTCGCGACTATCTTGAGACGATCTATGCCTCGGATGAGGCGCTGCAGGAGGCTTGGGCCGACCCGCAAGTGACCCTGGCATGCACACAGCTGCCGCGCATCGCAGATCGACGCAGCCCGCAGGAGGGAGAGTTCTTTTCGCCCGCTGCCCAGCAGCAGGTGGTCGATTATTATCGCTACAAGCACACAAACATGGTGGATATAATCAGCGACTTTACCCACCTGGCCAAGGATCTTACCGACCGGCGGGCGCTGGTGGGCGTCTTTTACGGTTACCAGCTGCAGAGCATCCCGCGCGGCCAGCTGGATTCAGGCCACTATGCCCTGGCCAAGCTGCTGGCACTGGATAGTGTCGACTATCTTTCCAGCCCGACCTGTTATGCCGGCCGCGAGCTGGGAAGCGGTTACAGCTATTTCATGTCGCTGCAGGCCTCGGTACGCTTGCACGGCAAGTTGTGGATCGACGAGAACGACATCCGCACGCACGTGCCCGCCCCCAGCAACGAGGGCTTTGGCAAGACGCTCACCCTGGCGGATACGATCTCGATGCAGCGCCGCGAGCTGGCCAATGCCCTGTGCAACGGCGCCGCTTACTGGTGGATGGACCAGGGCGGCGGCTGGTATGCCGACCCGAAACTCTTGCAGGAGCTGGGTTGGCTGCATAACCTGATGACCAAGGCCATGCAGGGCGACCGCTCCAGCCGTGCCGAGGTGGCGGTGGTGATCGATGAGGGCTCGGTGATGTGGCGCGCCTCAAGGAGTAGGCTGCAATCCCACATGGGCATTACCGAGATCGGCCACCTGGGTGCGCCGGTGGATTTCATCCTGTTGAGCGACCTGGAAGAGGCGCGCGACTATAAACTCTACTATTTCAAATACTGCTACCGCCAGAACCGCGCCCTGCGCGCCATGATCCGCCGGGTGCTGGAGCGCAGCCAGGGCATGGCAGTGTGGATCGACAAGCCCGGATGGATCGACGAGGACGCCCGTACCGCCGGCATCGATAACGCTCAGCAGCTGACGGGCTTGCAGATACCCGGCGTGCGCGAACCCGGCGTGCGCGAACCCGGCGTGCGCAGCGTGTGGCTCCAGGATCTGCCGGATGCCGCAGCCCTGCGTGAGCTGTGCCGAGAGGCGGGCGTGCACATCTATGTTGATAGTGGAGATGTGGTCTATGCGGATGCCTCCTTTATCACCGTGCACAGCCAAGAAGCTGGTGAAAAGGAACTGACGGTGCTGCCCGGTGAGCAGCTCACCGACGTGGTGCGCAACTGCCCGCTGGAGACTGCCGACGGGGTAGCACGCCTGACGATGGATGCAAGCAGCACAGCGATCATCTACCGCGGCAACCGCTCAGCCTGGAACGACCTGCAGTAGCTCTGGTTTGCCTATGAACGCATTGCTTCAGACCGGGATCCCAGCCGCCTGGCGCTCGGCAGACGAACGCTCGGCTGTCATATGAAGCTGAGCCTGCGTCACCGCCTAAAGCGGCTGGGATATGCCCTTACCGTGTTGGGGCTGCTCCTGCCGCTCAGCGTGCTGGTATGGCGCCTGGCAGCCGCGCAACGCCCAGCCGAGTGGCAGCGCTATAGCCATCGAGGGTTGGGGATCTCGTGGAGCGCCCCAGCCAGCTGGAGCCTGCGCGAAGTGCGCGATGCATTCGGCACGGTGCTGGTGCTGGAGGAGCAGGAGGGACCGCGGGCGGTCTTGTACATCTCGCTCAACCGCGACGAGCAGGAATACCGCTCCTGGGATCCTTCTCTGGCCAACCGTAAAGTTGCCGGGCTGCCGGCACGCGAAGAAGCCCTAAGCGCTGGGCATAATCCTGCGCAATGGCTGGTGAGCCTGCGCACCCCCGATGGCGGCGTCCTGCATCTAACGCTCAGCTTTGGCCCCGGCTTTAACCTGAGCCTCTACGAGCAGTTACTGGCAAGTGTAAGCCTGGGCGTAGAAGAGGCCCATATCCGAATGTACCCCTCGGTGGCGGCCCTTTCGGGCAGCTTTGCGCCCTGTGCTCCTGATTGCGGGCTGGCAAGCTCTTCGCCCAACTGGTGCATGGTGGATGTGGCCTCGAGCGAGTGGGATGGCGTAGACGTCTACTCCAACGGCAGCAACTTTCCGTACTTTTATGATAACGAATGCCCCGACTATTACGGGTTAAAGTTCCAGTGTGTTGAGCTCATCCAGCGCTACTATTGGGAAAGGGTTGGGCGCGCCACCGGCACGGGCAGCCCGAGCTGGGGCATCGCCAGCGCCTACCAGGCGTGGTGGAAGCATCCTTCCGAGTATGTGCCTGTCGCCAACGGCAGCGGCCCCACCCCGCAGCACGGCGATATTCTCATCTGGCGGCCAGAGGGGCGCTTTGCCCCACACGGCCACATCGGCATCGTGGTAGGCGTCTCGGGCGGCAGGGTGATCTTTGTGCACCAGAACTCGAAAGAGGGCGGCGTCTCGACCAGGGCGTGGGTTAACGGCTGGATTGACGACCCCTATCTATACGGCTGGCTGCATGCCGGAACGCACGACCGCATCCCGCCGGATGGCGCCATCACCCAGCCTGCCCCGGGCGATATCATAAGCACGGACGTGCTGCATCTGGAGGGCTGGGCCAGCGACGACGAGAGCGGCTTAGCCAAAGCGCGCTTTCACGCCATCTATGGCGAGACGCGCCTGCCGTTGGGTCAGCCCAGCACGAGCTCGCCATTCAGTTATGACTGGGACCTGGCCGCCGCCGGCGTGCCCAACGGCCCGCTGACGATCACGCTCGAGCTGGTGGATGCCGAGGGCAATATAGCTTATTCGCCGCGAGGGGTTGTCCAGCTCGAGGTGCGCAGGCCTACTACCACACCTGCTCCAACCGCTACGCCGGCACCCGACACCACGCGCACGGCAGAGCCGCCTCCGGTGCCCACGCCGGCCGCTACGCTGCCCTCCGGCCTTTATGCGGGTTGCCAGGATCTGGCAGCCGGCGGCACAGTCGAGTTCAACCGCTACTGGTTGTTGGGCGGCGACCTGGCGCCGCGCATGCGCCCCTTCGGCGAGGACGGCCAGCAAAGCCTGGTAGTTGGCATCACCGAGGGACCGAGCCTGAAGGGCGTTTCGATCGCTCAGCAGATCATCGACATCCCCCGCGAGGCTGCCAAGCTCAAGCTGGTATTGCGTTACCGGGCGACAGCCAGCGTATTGGCGGTATATCCGCAGCGTATCGTGATCGTGAGCGAACGCGGCGAGGTAACAGAGCTGCTGGCACTGGCCGCACCTTACAGCCATACCGGCGCCTGGCAGACGGTCGGGTTCGGCAGCGACGTGCTGGCACCCTTCCGCGGCCAGCGCATCCGCCTGCAGTTTCAGGTATATAATGGCGGTTACGAAGACCGACCCGCCGCACTCGAGGTTGAGGACCTGCACCTGTATCGCTGCCCATAGCGAACAGTTGGTATCCGGGAGGAGCGATGCGCATCTGCCTGGCACAAATGAACAGCACGATCGGCGACTTGAATGGCAACCTGGCGCTCATGCGCGCGGTGCTCGAGCAAAGCGTTGAATCCAACCCCGATCTGGTGGTATTCCCCGAGCTGTGCCTGACGGGCTATCCGCCGCGCGACCTGCTCAAGCGCAAGTGGTTTATCCGCCAGAACGAAAAGGTAGTGCTCGAGGCTATCAAGCTGACCAACGACTTTCCGGGTGTGGCGATTCTTTTCGGAGCCCCGCTATCGGCTGAGCGCCCCGGGGGCAAGGGTCTGCAGAATGCTGCCTTGCTGGCATATGAGGGCAAACTAATCGCCAGCACCAGCAAGCGCGCGCTGCCCGGCTATGACCTCTTTAATCAGGAGCGCTACTTTGATGCGTGCGATAAAACCGAGGTGGTGCCGTTCAAAGGTCAGCGCCTGGGCATTCTGCTGAGCGAGGATATCCTCACCGATTCCGCCTACCGGAAGGCGCCCGAGTTGCTGCCCCCTCTGCCGGCCGATGACCTGGTAGAGCAGGGCGCGACAGTGCTGATCTGTCTGGCGGCGCTGCCCTATCAGCTGGGACAGGAAGCACGCCGCATGGCACACCTGAGCGCCATGGCCAAACGCCTGAAGGTGCCGATCGTGCTGGCTAACGCGGTGGGCGCCAACGACGAAACCATCTTTGAGGGCAAATCGTGCTGCCTGAGTGCCGAGGGCGAGCCGCAGCTGCTTCTGCCGGGCTGGCAGAGCGCTCAGGGCACTATCGACCTCAACGCCAGCATGCGCGCCGCACCCCTGCAGCCCGAGGAGGATGTGGCCGCGCTCTGCCAGGCGCTGGTGCTGGGCATCCGCGACTATGCCCGCAAGACGGGCTTCAAGCGCATTGTACTGGGACTTTCCGGCGGGATCGATTCTGCCCTCTCGTGCTGCCTGGCGGCGCAGGCTCTCGGCGCCGAGAACGTTTTAGCACTGGCGCTGCCTTCGGCAGTCTCGACGGCCGGGTCGCTTTCCGACGCACAGCTGGTGGCAGCCGCCTTGGGAGTGCAGCTCAAGACCATCCCGATCGCCCCGATCGTAACCGCCCTTGAGCAGGCACTCGAGCCGATCCTGGCGGGCACCAAACCGGATACCACCGAGGAAAATATCCAGTCCAGGGTGCGCGGGGTGCTGTGGATGGCGGTCTCGAACAAATTCGGCCATCTGGTGCTAGCCAACGGCAACAAGAGCGAGCTGCTGGTGGGCTATTGCACGCTATACGGCGATATGGCCGGCGGGCTGGCGCCCCTGGCGGATGTGCCCAAGACGCTGGTGTATGCGCTGGCGGAATACATCAACCGCGAGAGGATTGTCATCCCCACCAGCGTGATCCTCAAGCCGCCATCGGCCGAGCTGCGCCCCAACCAGACCGACCAGGACACCCTGCCCAGCTATGATATTCTCGATCCGATCCTGGAGCTGATGGTAGAAGAGGGCAAGACCCTGGAAGAGATTACCGCGCGTGGTTATGAGGCCGAGACGGTACGCTGGGTAGCGCGTGCTGTGGCGCGTACCGAATTCAAGCGCCGTCAGGCCGCACCCATGCTGAGGGTCACCAGTTCGCCCCTTGGCATCGGCAAGCAGATGCCGCTCACCACATACTCGAGCATCTAGCCCGGTTGTAATATCTGGGGCGTGCGTTATGATGCACCCAACCAATCATGTCGACGTAAAGGAGCGTAACATGAACGATCAGGCTTATCTGGACGCAACCGCCAAGACCCGCGACGCGCGTATGCAGTGGTGGCGTGAGGCGCGCTTTGGCATGTTCATCCACTGGGGGCTCTATTCACAGCTGGCGCGCCACGAGTGGGTGATGAACCGTGAGCGCATCCCGATCGCCGAATACGAGCCGCTGGCGGATACGTGGCACCCCATTGAGCGCCCGGCACGCGAATGGGCGCGCCTGGCCAAGGCCTCGGGGATGCGCTACATGGTGCTCACCAGCAAGCACCATGAGGGCTTTTGCCTGTGGGATTCCAAGCTGACCGATTACAACTCCGTCAAGCGCGGCCCCGGGCGCGACCTGGTACGCGAATTTGCAGAAGCCTGCCGCGAGTTTGGCCTGCGCTGGGGGTTGTATTATTCGCTGATGGACTGGCACCATCCCGACGGCGCCAACTGTGCCAACGACGAAGCCGCGCGCCGGCGCTTTTTGGATTACACCCAGGGTCTGGTGCGCGAGCTGTGCACCAACTATGGCAAGCTCGATATCCTGTGGTACGACGTCTCGTGGCCGCTCAAAAGCCCCGCGCTGTGGGAATCGGTCAAGATGAACGCGATGGTGCGCGAGCTGCAGCCCGATATCCTGATCAACAACCGCTCGCAGTTGGACGAGGATTTCGGCACCCCGGAAGAAGAGGTGCGCGCTGCTGAGGGCGGGCGCGACTGGGAAGCCTGCATGACCTTTAACGGTTCGTGGGGCTATATGCCGTCGGCCATCGACTGGCATTCCACCCGCTCGGTGATCTCGATGCTGCGCACTGCCGCTGGCGGCAAGGGCAACCTGCTCCTCAACATCGGCCCCGCGCCGGATGGCTCGGTACCCGCCGAGGCCTACGAGCGCCTCGAGCCGGTCGGCAAGTGGCTCAAAGATAACGGCGAGGCCGTCTATGGCGAAGTGGACGACGCCCGCCATATGGAGTGGATGCCCACCGGCCAGTGGACCATCAAGGGCAACACCGCCTACTACTGGTGCAACCGCTGGGCGGGCAGCACCCTCACCATCGGCGGTTTAAAGAGCAAGGTCTTGCGCGCGTCGCTCCTGCCGGGCGGCGAGGCGCTCTGTTTTGACCAGCAGGAAAACCGCCTGATGATCGGCGGCCTGCCCGAGATCAGCCCCGACCCCTATGCCGGTGTGGCTGTGATCAAACTCGACTTTGAGACCCCGCCCGAGCAAAAGCTGGGCGCCGGCTGCGTGGTGCTCTGACGATTTTGTTCACAGGGCTGGCCAGATGGCCAGCCCTGTGCTCTGGACACAACGCACCGCCTCGGCTAGACTCTCACCAACACTCATCACAAACCAACGGATGCACAAGGAGGATATTATGCCTGCAACCCGCGTAACCATGTTGAACGTGCCGACCGAGTGGTCCTTTGCCTCGGGCAAGGCCTATCGCGACCCGGGCAACACAGTGACGGTGGATGTGCGCTTTACCGCGCCGGATGGCAGCACTCAACTGGTGCCCTGCTTTTGGGCTGGCAGCAACGAGTGGCGCGTGCGCTTTGTCCCCTTCCAGCTGGGCGAATACAAGTGGGAAAGCGTGTGTTCGGATGCCGACAACCCCGACCTGCACGGCATCTCCGGCACGCTGACGGCCGAACCGTACTATGGCAAGAACCAGCTGTATGCGCGCGGCAAGCTGCAGATCGCGGCTGACAAGCGCCACATGGAATTCGCCGACGGTACGCCCTTTTTCTGGCTGGCGGATACCTGGTGGATGGGCCTCTCCAGCCGGCTGCACTGGCCAGATGAGTTCCAGGAGCTTACCACGCTGCGCGCTTCGCAGGGTTATACCGCTATCCAGATCATCGCGGGGCTCTTTCCCGACATGCCGGCCTATGACGAGCGCGGTTATAACGAGGCTGGGCACCCCTGGGAGCCCAACTATGCCAGGCTCAACCCGCGCTACTTTGATATGGCCGACCTGCGCATCCGCCACATGATCTCGAACGGCTTGGTGCCGTGCATCGTGGCGGCCTGGGCCTATCACCTGCCGTGGCTGGGCATGGACAAGATGAAGCTGCACTGGCGCAACCTGATCGCGCGCTGGGGCGCCTATCCCGTGCTGTGGTGCCTGGCTGGTGAGGGCGCCATGCCCTATTACCTCTCAGAAGATAAAGCCGGCGACCGCCAGCGCCAGATCGATGGTTGGACCGAGATCGGGCGCTATGTGCGCGCCACCGATCCCTTCAAACGCCTAGTAACGATGCACCCGACCGATTCTGGCCGCAGCAACGTAGCTGACCCGACCATCCTTGATTTTGAGTTCCTGCAGACCGGCCACGGCGGCTGGGATAGCGTCCCCAACATCGTCAAAAAGGTACGCGAGGGCATGGCGGCCGAGCCCAAGATGCCAGTGATCAACTCCGAGGTGAACTTTGAGGGTATCCTCGAGGGCAGCCGCGAAGAGATCCAGCGCTTTGATTTCTGGGCTACCGTGCTGCTGGGAGCGGGATTCACCTATGGCGCCAACGGCTTGTGGCAGATCAACCGCAAAGAACAGCTGTATGGGCCTTCGCCGCACGGCGCCTCGTGGGGCGATACCCCGTGGGACGAAGCCGCACGGCTCAAGGGCGGCGAGCAGGTAGCGCTGGGCAAGCAATTCCTGATGCGTTACCCGTGGTGGGAGTTTGAGGCGCATCCGGAGTGGATCGACGGGGCGGCTACCAACGAAAAACCGTTGGCCCCCTACCCGGCCGGCATACCGGGCCAGCTGCGCCTGATCTACTTCCCCAAGCCGATCTTTCCGTGGGGTTCAAACCCGACCCGTCTGCGCCAACTCGAGCAGGGTGTGACCTATCGTGCCTTTTGGTTCAACCCGCGCACCGGCGCCGAGCATCAGCTGGATAACATCAGCGCCGACGCCGAGGGTTCGGCTGCGCTGCCGATCCCGGTGGTGATGCAGGACTGGCTGCTGGTGCTCGAACGCATAGCCGGCTGAGGGTGAGGTAAGATGAACCACTATCAACAGCGCATAGTGCTGAGCCTGGATGGCGCCTGGAAGCTGGCGATCGGCAGTGAGGAGCAAAACCAGGATTACAGCACCTGGCAGGAACTTGCCGATGCCGGGCTCGAACCTCTGCCGGCAACGGTGCCCGGCAACCTGGAGCTGGACCTGCAGGCTGCCGGCCAGCTGCCCGAACCGTTTTTTGGTATGAACATGACCAGGCTTGCCGAGCTGGAGCGTATGCACGTGTGGTACGGGCGCACCTTTACAGCACCGGAAGGCCTGGGCGAGGATGTGCGGCTGCTTTTTGAGGGGCTGGACTGCCTGGCTGAGATTTACCTCAACGGTGAGATGCTCGCCTACACCGATAACATGCTCATCGAGCACGAGATCTCGACTGTCGGCCTGCTCAGGCCGGGCGAAGAGAACGAGCTGCTGGTACACATCAGCCCGGTACTCATCGCCGCCCAGGACTATGCCTACCCAGCCGGGTTGCACGCCGGGGCAGCCTCGTTCGAGAGCCTCTATATCCGCAAAGCCCCGCATATGTTCGGTTGGGATATCATGCCGCGCGCCCTCTCGGCCGGCATGTGGCGGCCGGTCAGCCTGGTGGCGTATCCTGAAGAGTACATCGCCGAGGTGTACCTCGAGACGCTCTCGCTCACTGCCGACCACTCCAGCGCGGATATGCTGCTGCACTTTGATTGCGCCATCGCCAACGCCGCTCAGGATACCTATGAGATCGAGATCGCCGGCACTAGCGGCGACTTGGCCTTTGCCCATCGCCAGCGCATCCTGTTTGGCGCGGGCAACAGCCGCTTTCGTGTGACCAGGCCGGCATTGTGGTGGCCGAAAGGACGCGGTGAACAGGCGCTCTACGACTGCACTGTGACGCTCTACAGAAATGGCGCCCAGATCGACCAGCTATGCTTCCGCACCGGCATCCGCACCACCGAGCTCAAACGCAGTAGCATCACCGACGAGCAGGGCTCGGGCGAGTTTTGCTTTATCATCAACGGTGAGCGCGTCTTTGTGCACGGCTCTAACTGGGTGCCGGCAGATGCCTTTCACTCGCGCGACCGCGCGCGCATTCCGAGCATCATTGACATGGCGGTGGACCTGAACATCAACATGTTCCGTTGCTGGGGCGGCAACGTCTACGAAGACGACCTGTTTTATGCCCTGTGCGACGAGAACGGCATCATGGTCTGGCAGGATTTCTCGATGGCCTGCGCGGTGTATCCGCAGGATGAGGACTTTCAGCAGGCCCTTGACGAAGAGGCGCGCGCCGTGGTGCGCCGGCTGCGGATGCATCCGGCGATCGTGCTGTGGGCGGGCGACAACGAATGCGATTCGTCGTATTCGTGGAATGGCCGCCTGCGCGACCCGAACCACAACGTGCTGACGCGCAAGGTGCTGCCGCAGGTGCTGCGCGATGAAGACCCCGCACGGCCCTATCTGCCGAGTTCACCTTATGTCGATGACGTGGCTTTCCAGGCAGGCGAGATCTACTTGCCTGAGGCGCACCTGTGGGGTCCGCGCGACTATTTCAAGAGCTCGTACTATAAAACGGCGTTGTGTCACTTTGCCAGCGAGATCGGCTACCACGGCTGCCCAGCGCCAAAATCGATCGAAAAGTTTATCTCGCCGGATAAAATCTGGCCATATCACGATAACGAAGAGTGGCAACTGCACTCGACCTCGCCAGTGCCCGATATGCGCCTGTTTGACGGGCGTGTGCAGCTGATGGAAAAGCAGGTGCGCGAGCTGTTTGGTACCGTTCCGGATAACCTGGCGAGCTACGCCCTGGCCAGCCAGATCTCGCAGGCTGAGGCGAAAAAGTTCTTTGTAGAGCTCTTCCGTACCATGAAGTGGCGCCGAACCGGCATCCTGTGGTGGAACCTGATGGATGGCTGGCCGCAGTTCTCGGATGCCATTGTCGACTATTACTTTAACCGCAAGCTGGCCTACCAATACCTCAAGCGCTCGCAGATGCCGCTGTGCCTGGTGCTGCGCGAACCGAGCCACTGGGAACAGGGGCTGATCGCCTGCAACGATACCCGCATCGACCTAAAGGTGCGCTACAGCGTCACCGACCAATCCAGCGGCCAGGTAGTACTGGAAGGCGAGGGCACCGCCTGGCGCGACGCCAGCACCGAGCTCGGACGCATTCCCTTTTCGATGGGCAGCCACCGGCTGTACGTCATCCGCTGGGGAAGCGACTTGGGCACGGGAGCCAACCACTACCTGGCGGGCAATCCGCCCTTTGATTTCGCCCAGTACGGCAGCTGGATGCTTGGCTCGGGCCTGCTGAATGAGGACTGGCTGCGCCAAAACAGCATGCACTTTTAGCTAGCTGCGTCTCCCAAGGGGCAGCCACGCGCTGCCCCTTTTGTATTGCAGTGTTTCGTTTTGGACATGGCTTGGTCTATACTGACGTTTGAACACGCACGCGTTTCAGTGTGCCCAGGAGGCCAAGCATGCCAGCAATCGAAATCCGCCCGGATATTTACTGGATCGGCGTGAACGACCGCACCACCGACCTGTTTGAAGGGATGTGGCCGATCACCGAAGAGGGCGTCTCATACAACTCGTACCTGATCCTGGATGAGAAAAAAGCACTGATCGATATCACCAGGAACACCCAGGAAGCCAACCTGCTCGCCCAGCTGCAGGGCAGGCTGGATTGCCACGAGCTCGACTATATCGTCGTCAACCATATGGAGCCCGACCACACCGGCGCGCTGAGGGTGCTACGCAGCCTGGCACCCCAGGCCACCATCCTGTGCAGCGCCAAAGCCCAGGCGATGCTGAAGGACTACTATGGCATCACCGACAATGTGCAGGTGGTGGCGGATGGCGAGACGCTCTCGCTGGGCAAGCATCAGCTCCAGTTCCACATGATCCCCTTTGTGCACTGGCCCGAAACGATGGCCACCTACGAGACGACTGAAAAGGTGCTCTTTTCGTGCGATGCTTTTGGCGGCTATGGCGCCCTGCGCGGCAGCATCTTTGACGACCAGGCTGTCGACCTTGCGCACTATGAGCGCGAGGCGCTGCGCTATTATGTCAATATTGTAGCGCGCTTTTCGCAGCCGACTCTGAACGCCATAAAAAAGCTGGGTGGCATCGAGATCGCCGTTGTGGCACCCTCGCACGGGCTGATCTGGCGGCGCGACACGAAGCGCATCATCGAGCTCTACCGTCAGTGGGCGCTGCTGGCAACCAACCAGCCCGATCCGGGCGTCACGCTGATCTATGGCAGCATGTATGGCAACACCGAGGCGATGATGAACGCCGTGGCGCAGGGCATCTCGCGCGCCGGCGTGCCGGTGGAAATATTCAACGCCGCGCGCACGCATGCCAGCTATATCCTGCCCTCGGTATGGACGCACAGCGGAGTGATGATCGGCGCGCCTACCTACGAAGTGGGCCTCTTTACGCCCATGGCTGAGCAGCTGCGCTATATCATCGAAAAGCGCATCAGCAACCGCAAAGCGGCCTTTTTTGGCAGCTATGGCTGGAGCGGCGGCGCCCTCAAGACGGCCAAGCAGCTGGTCGAACCGCTCAAGTGGGAATGGGTCGAGACGCTCGAGTTCCAGGGGCGTGCCACGCTTGAGCAGCTGGCTGAGGGCGAAGCTTTTGGCTACCGCTTTGCTGAGAGCTTGAAACCGCAGCAGGGGGTAATCCCTCAATAACAAAACGCCCCGCAGGCAAGTCTTGCGGGGCGTTTTACGTTAACAGTTATTCGATGTTGCCCAGGTCGGCGCTGCGATGCTGGGTCTTGGGGCTGCTAAAGCCGGAGGACGTGACGGTACCGCTGGCGCCAAACAGGCGCATCTTGTGGCGCACGATCTCTTTGACGGCCTCGCGCGAGTGGGTGAGGAACTTGCGCGGATCGCTGGCTTTCGTATCAGCCGCCACGGCGGCGCGCAGGGCATCCATAAAGCCGATGTTCAGGAGCGTCGCGACGTTGATCTTGGCAATGCCATAGCCGATCGCCTCGACCTCGCTCTCTTCCAGCACGCCGGATGAGCCGTGCAGCACCAGCGGGATATCGACAGCCTCCGAGATGGATTTCAGGCGGTCGATATCAAGACTGGCCGCCTTGCTCGACATGGCATGCACCGAGCCGATCGCCACAGCCAGCGAATCGCAGCCGGTGCGCGCGACGAAATCGGCCGCCTGGTCGGGCTTGGTCATGGCGTCCAGCACGTCCTGCGGGGTGATATCGGGGGTCGATTGCAGCACCTTGCCCAACTCGGCCTCGACGGGGATGTCGCAGATATGGGCGATCTCGACGATACGCGCAGTGGTGGCGATGTTTTCCTCATAGGGCTTTTTGGAGCCGTCAAACATCAGCGAGGTAAAGCCGGCACGCAGGCATAGGACGTTTTGGTCGAAATCGGTGCCGTGGTCTAGGTGCAGCACAACGGGCACATCCGCCATCGCGGCAGCCGTCTTGACCATCGCGGCGGCGAAATCCAGCCCGGCGTAGCGGATGGCGCCCTGGCTGACCTGCAGAATCACCGGCGCGCGCTCTTCGACGGCGGCATCGACGATCCCCTGGATCTGTTCCATGTTGTTGGCGTTAAAGGCGCCATCGGCAAATCTTCCGGCACGGGCAGCCTGAAGCATCTCTTTGCTGGTAGTAAGTGGCATAGTAGTCTCCTCGTTCAATCAATTTGATAAAAAACCGCCAACGCAGGTAAACGGTTGCGTTGGCCAGCCTTTTAAGCTACACTATGCCGAAGGTGGGATTCGAACCCACAAGGAGCAACCTCCAGTGGTTTTTGAGACCACCGCGTATGCCGTTCCGCCACTTCGGCACGAGCAGTAAGAGTATACCCGAATGGGTCTACGCGTCAACTCACCGCACTGTTCTCCGCCAAGGAGCTTTAGGTTTGATGAATGAAGCGGCGCTCATCGCGCAAGGCGTACAAGGCAGCGTTGAGGCCTTTAACCAACTGGTGCTGCATTACCAGCAGGCGGCCTACAACGTCGCTTATCGTATACTGGGCGATGCCGACGCCGCTACCGATGCCACCCAGGATGCCTTTATCCGCTGTTATAACGCCCTCGACCAGTTCCATGGGCCCACGCTGCGGCCTTGGCTGTTGCGCATCGTTACCAACTGCTGCTATGACCAGTTGCGCGCACGCTTCCGCCGTCCTGCTACCCCCATCGACGATCTGGTAGAAGACGAAGAGGCTAGCTACCTCCTGCGCGACGACCAACCCTCCCCTGAGCAGGTTCTCGAACAGAGCGACCTCAACAGCCTGCTTCAGAACGCGCTCGCGCAGCTGCCGCCCGAGCAGCGTGCCGTGGTAGTGCTGGCGGATATCGAGCAGATGTCGTACGAAGAGATCGCCCTGGTCATGTCGTTGGCGCTGGGGACGGTCAAATCGCGTCTGAATCGCGCGCGCAGCAAGCTGCGCGACTATATGCTCGCTCACAAGGAACAATTACCCGATCGATACCGTTTATCCTAGTAAAGTGAACCGATCGCATAGCCATGATCAGCTTGATGAAGCGTCAACACAATAGTCACCAACACACGCGCGATAACCTTTCGGCATTGTTGGATGGCCAGCTCACGACACATGAAGAGGCTGCGACCCGCGCGCACCTGGCAGGCTGCGCCAAGTGCCGCCTGGAGCTGCAAACGCTCGAACAGATGCGCGCGATCTTGCGCGAGGCGCCGCGCCTCGATGCTCCGCGCAGCTTTGTGCTGGATGCCTCTGCCGCCGAACAGCGCAGCTGGCTGGTGCGCCAGAGACAGCTCGTCACACGCTTGTATCGCGCCAGTTCCGTGTTAGCGGCTGCCATCTTGCTTCTGGCAGGGGTAGCCGGCTGGCGCATCAACACCCTGGCAAACGAATCGGCCGGGTTGGTGCCGATGAGCTATGCTATACCGGCCGAAGACACTTGGGAAGAAGGCACTGCCGACGAGGAAGCACCTGCCATGCGCTCCATGCCGGCCGACGAGCAGGAGGCCTATCCAGCGGCGGATTTAGCCAAAGAGCCCGCTTCAGACCTCGTCGCCGAAGAGGCTGCATATCCTGCCGCCGCTGACGAAACCGCGGCCACACTAGCAAAGGCATACCCCAGCGGCGGCGAAGCGCCGTCAGAAGGGTTTGGCGATATACAGCAGACGCGCGAATCGGCTTTGCAGGATCCGCTTGCCCGCACTCTGCTGACGGCGGCAGCAATCCTGGCGGTTATTGCCGCGCTGCTGCTAGCCGCCGTCTTGTGGCTGCGCGCCCGCCAGCCCGGCTGAGCAGCCCTCATCCCCCGCATAAAAGCTTTGGCGCTGCCACACAGGCGCGCTATAATGTGTTTTTCAGAGGTGAACGCCCCATGTTCAGCAGACCCAAACCGATGGATGAACCGCTGGCGAAAACGCGCCGCGGCTTTTTTAACCGTATCGCCGGACTCTTTCAACAGCCCAAGCTGAGCGAGGAAACCTGGGAAGAGCTCGAAGCGCTGCTGCTGCAGGGCGATGTAGGCGCCGCTACCACCATACGTCTGATCGAGACCCTGCGCGCCCAGGTAAAGCCCGGGACGCTGCCGGCCGAAGCCCAGCTGATGCTCAAAAGCGAGCTGTACAACATCCTCAAGCGCGTACAACGCCCCTACCTGCCCGATGTCAACGATCGCCTGCTGAACGTGGTCTTTATGGTGGGGGTCAACGGCTCGGGCAAGACCACCTCGATTGCCAAGCTGGCCAACTATCACAAGGCCAGGGGCGAAACTGTCTTGCTGGCCGCCGCTGATACCTTTCGCGCGGCCGCCATCGACCAGCTCAAGGTGTGGGGCGAGCGCGTGGACGTAGAGGTGATCGCCCAGCAGCCCGGGGCCGACCCGGGCGCGGTAGTATACGATGCCATCGCGGCGGCACGCTCCCGCAACACCAGGGTGTTGATTATCGACACAGCTGGCAGGTTGCAGACCAAGTACAACCTGATGCAGGAGCTGCACAAGCTGGTCGAGGTTTCACGCCGGCGGGTGCATGAAGCCCCCCATGAGACGCTCTTGGTGGTGGACGCGACCACCGGACAGAATGGCCTCAGCCAGGCCAAAGCCTTTGCCGACGCCGTCTCGGTGACGGGCGTGGTGTTGGCCAAGCTGGATAGTTCGGCCAAGGGCGGGATCGTCTTCCCGATCGCCGAAGAGTTCAAGCTGCCGGTGCTTTTTGCTGCCACCGGCGAGCACCTTACAGATTGGTCCGAGTTTGACCCGCAGGCCTTTATCGACGGCCTGTTTGAACACTAGACCACGATTTCCACGAGGAGTACACCATGGAAGACCTGGAACTGCGCCTGAAAGCGATGCTGAGTGAAGTACGCGACCTTGCGGAGCGTCTTTGACCTCGCGAGCATGCGCGCACAGGCTGCTGAATTACACGAACGCTCTGCCGCCCAGGACTTGTGGGAGAACCCCGACCAGGCTCAGAGCCTGATGCAAGAACTTGCGGTATTGCAGGGCGAGGTGGATGCCTGGGACCAACTCATCCGCCAGACCGATGAACTGAACGAGCTTTACGAATTGGCCAGCAGCGAGCAGGATGAGGCCATGCTCGCCGACCTTGAGCCCGAGACCGAGGCGGTTGCTGCCAAACTGGCCGAAATGCGCCTGCGCACGCTGATGTCAGGCCCGCATGATAGTGCCGATGCGATCATGACGATTTATTCCGGCGCGGGCGGCACCGAATCGCAGGACTGGGCCTCGATTTTAATGCGCATGTATCTGCGCTGGGCTGAACGGCGCGGCTTTACCACCGAGATACTGGAAGAGACGGAGGGCGACCAGGCCGGCATCAAGGAAGTGACCTTTGAAATCCGCGGCAAAAACGTGTATGGCAACCTGCGCTCAGAGCGCGGCGTGCACCGCTTGGTACGTATCTCACCCTTTGATAATGCCAAACGCCGCCATACCTCGTTTGCGCTGGTAGAGGTGATCCCCGATGTGACCGATGAGGTCACCGTCGAGCTGAACATGGACGACGTGCGGGTCGATGTGTTTCACGCCTCGGGCCATGGCGGACAAAATGTGCAGAAAAACTCGACCGCGGTGCGTCTGACACACCTACCCACCGGCATTGTGGTGAGCTGCCAGAACGAACGCTCGCAGCTGCAGAATCGCGAGCGCGCTATGGCAGTGTTAAAGGCACGTCTTTACAGCCTGGGACTGGCTCGCCAGGAAGAAGAGCAGGCCAAGCTGCGCGGTGAGTTCATCACACCCGGCTGGGGCAACCAGATCCGGTCGTACGTGCTGCAGCCCTACCGCATGGTCAAGGATCTGCGCAGCGACTATGAAACCGGCAACACAACCGCCGTTCTGGACGGTGATCTTGACGAAATAATCAGCTCTTATCTACAATATATGGTAGGTAAAAACTAGAGTTTGAGGACGCATGATCGATTCTGAAGGCAACCTGTCGTTTACCCCTGAACTGATCACCCTGGTCGAGCAGGTGCTGAGCGCCTATGAGGCTGCCAACGGACCGCTGGAGAGCGACTTGCAGCGGGGTCTGGCGATCTCGTTCGTACTGGGGTATCTGCACTGCAACCTCGACGCCATCTGGGACGAGCTGGCCACCGCGCCGCATTTTGCTGCCCAGCACCCGCGCGAAATGTTTGCCGATTGCCAGGGGCGCACCCCGCACATGACGAGTGAGGACGTAAAACGCCTGCGCAACGTGTTAATGCGCTACGGCTGGGTAGAAGAAGACTAATCTGCGCTTTCCTCGGTGGTAAAGCGCTGGTAAAGCGAATTCAGGTTGGTCTGGTGGATGCGGCCGACCAGGCCATCCAGTGGGATGCGCGAAATACCGCAGGCCTCGATATCGACCGAGAGCAGGCTCGCGAGCGACTGTTTGCGTTCGACCAGTTCGCGCACGCGCTCGGTGATCGTAACTAGATAGCAGATGTTGGTCTCTATGGCTTCATCCACCTCACCGCGTAAGAGCACATCGCCATGCCCCTGCACGATAAAGTTGGGGTTGAGCTCTTGGATGCTGCGCAACGAGGCTACCAGGCTGGTGATGTCGCCCCCGGAGATGTGCGGAATCGGCATCATCGTATCGCCGGCGATCACCACGCGGTCGTCCACCGTAAAGGCAATGATGCTGTCGCTGGTATGGCCAGGAGTGTGGATCAGCCGGACGTGGCGCGGGCCGAGATGCAGATGCATTTCGTTGGCAAAGGTCACCTGCGGCGGGCGCAAGCGTACTTCGGCCAGGTTGGTGTTTTCGCGCTGGGCACGTGCCAGCAATCTCTCACCGCTGCGCAGCAGGATTTCGCGGCACAGGTCGTGGCTGATGACCGTCGCGCTCTCGAACAGGTATGAGCCGTAAACATGGTCGGCATGGCAGTGGGTGTTAACGACATAGCGCACTGCATCGGCGCCCAGTTTGTCCTCAATAAAGCTCAGCATCTGGCGGGTTTCAGCCGGGTATGGCAGTGTGTCGATGACGATGGCGCCCTGGTTGGTGAAGATAACCGCGGCTGTGACCTGAGCATACATCTCACTGATCACAATAAATATGTCTTCGGCAACTCGATCGAGCCGCATTATGCAGGATTCCTTGCAGATTGATGCAATTAGGATAACATATCTGGCAGTCAGCGTCAAGGGTTCTGGCTGGAGGCGGAATGCTGCTGGAAACCATTCGTAACCACTATACCACCCTGAGCAAGAGCCACCGCAAGTTAGCCGATTATATTATGGCGCATTACCGCCAGACCGCCTTTATGACCTCGGCACAACTGGCCAGTAAAGTAGGCGTCAACTCGGGCACCATCACGCGCTTTGCACAGTATCTGGGCTACACGGGTTACCCAGAGATGGTCGCCGAGCTGCACGCCCTGGTGCTGACCGAGCTCAAAGGCCAAACGGCGGACTCCTCCGACGCGGCGCCCGGCCGGCTGCAGCACAGCTTGAGTGCCCTGAGCGAACAGGTGACCCGTATGCCCCAACAGCTCGACCTGGCAGCCGCCGAGAGCTTGGCAGGGCTTCTTGAGCGCGCTGAACGCGTCATCCTGGTGGGGCAAGGCGCAGCCGCTGAGCTTGCGGCGATCTATGCGCGTCTATCCAAGTCGGTCGGCAAGCCAGTCATCGCTCCCTCCGGCGACCCGTACGCCATCACTGCCGAAGTGAGCACCTGCAAGCCGGGTGACCTGGTGATCGCACTGGCGCTCTTTGAAGAAAGCCAGACCACCGCACGAGCACTGCGGCATGCCGCCGAACTGGGTGCGGATACTGCTGCGCTTTGTGCCACACCAACCAGCCCTGCGGCGCTGGCGGCCGCCCTGCCGATCACCTGGATGGCCGATGAAGACGCACCACTGGCAGCCCTGTGCCAGCTCAGCTGGTTGTTGGCAGGCCTGTTACAGGCATGGCTGGAAGATGTGAGCCTAGCGGGGGGTGTGGAGGATGGTTTGCGCCAGACCCTCGAGCCCGGAGCGGCCCGGCGGCGCCGATAAAAAGGGACTCCCGCCCTGCCGTGTGCCGAGTGTCTTGAACCTGCTTTCGCAGGTGGGCACCTTCCTACGGTCAGGCCTCCCAAAAGGGAAGCGAGGCCGTGAATGGATTCCAGCGCCCTAGACAGATGTGTTGGCTCAAGACAAGAGCATCACGAACAACGCAGGAGTACGCAACCAGTCTAACCGATTTGAAAGGGTTAAGCAAATCAGTTAGTCATTGATCGTCAGGTGCAGTTCCTTTAGCTGGCGCGGCGATACTTCAGAGGGCGCGTTGGTCATCAGATCGACGGCACTCTGTGTTTTCGGAAAGGCGATCACCTCGCGGATATTGGGTTCGTCGGCCATCAGCATCACCAGGCGGTCGACGCCGGGTGCCATTCCGCCATGCGGCGGGGCGCCGTACTCAAAGGCATCGAGCATGTGCCCAAAACGCTCACGCGTCTCAGCCTCGCTGTAACCCAGTACGCTAAAGATGCGCTGCTGGATATCCGAACGGTGAATACGGATGCTGCCCGAGGCAAGCTCATAGCCGTTGCACACCAGGTCGTAGGCATCCGACAGGACGTTAGCCGGGTCACTCTCGAGGTGCTCGAGGTCGGCCTGGCGCGGCATGGTAAAGGGATGATGCGCCGCATCCCAGCGCTTTTCCTCGGCATTCCACTCAAACATGGGAAAGTCCACCACATAGGCAAAAGCCATCAGATCTGGATCGGCCAGGTTGAGCGCATCACGGAAATAAAGGCGCAGGGCGCCCAGCGCCTTGCTGGCAGTGAGTTCGCTATCGGCGGCGATGCACACTAGGTCGCCCTGGTTGGCGCCCATTGCGCGCACGATCGCCTCCAGCTCGCTTTCGCTTAGGAATTTCACAGCCGGACCCTTGATGCCTTCCGGGCTGAGCGCCAGGGTCGCCAACCCGCCTGCGCCCTGAGCGCGCGCCATCTCAGCCAGCTGGTCGAGCTCGCGGCGGGTGTAGCCGGCGCATCCCGGCACAGCGATAGCTCGCACCACACCACCTGATTCGATCGCCTGGCGAAAGACCTTGAACTCGCTGGCGGCCAGTTGCGGTGTCAGGTCGGTGATCAGCATGCCAAAGCGCAGGTCGGGCTTGTCGGAGCCGTAGCGCGCTATGGCCTCGGCATAGCTCATGCGCGGGAAGGGTGTGAGCATCTTTTTATGAGGAACCACCGCCGGGATCAGCTCCGTAAAGAGCCCCTCGATCAGGTCGAGGATATCGTCGCGCGTGATAAAGGCCATCTCCACATCCAGCTGGGTGAACTCGAGCTGGCGGTCACCGCGCTGGTCTTCGTCGCGGAAGCAGCGTGCGATCTGAAAGTAGCGGTCATAGCCGGCCACCATCAGCAGCTGCTTGAGCTGCTGGGGGCTCTGCGGCAAGGCATAGAACTTGCCGGGATGCACCCGTGAGGGCACGATATAATCGCGCGCGCCTTCTGGCGTGCTCTTGAACAGGATGGGCGTTTCGATCTCGAGAAAGCCGCGCTGCGAGAGATACTGGCGCATAAAGAGCACCGTATCGTGGCGCAAGGTCAGATTGCGCTGCATGCGCTCGCGGCGCAGGTCGAGATAGCGGTAACGCAGACGCAGGGATTCGTCGGGCACGATCTCTTCGTTGATGGCAAAGACGGGCGGCTTGGCTTCATTGAGGATCTCGAGTTCCTGCACAGCCACTTCGACTTCACCCGTGGCCAGCTTGGGGTTGGCCAGGCCGGGCGGGCGCATGCGCACCAGCCCCACCACGCGGATGACGTACTCGATGCGCAGCTTTCCGGCCAGCTCGTGTACCGCAGCGTTGATATTTGGGTCAAACACCACCTGGGTCAGGCCCCAGCGATCGCGCAGGTCGACAAAGATCAGGTTGCCGTGATCGCGGCGGCGGTGCACCCAGCCAGCCAAATGGACGACCTCGCCGCTGGAGGCGGCACGTAATTCACCGCAGGTGTGCGTCTTGAGCATCTTGGTGTACCTCTTCGGAGTCATTGCAATATACTATTATAAGCAGCCCTGAGGTGCATACAAAACCGGTTTGCGAGCCTCCTGCAGCACCTTTATAATGCCGATATCGCATCAGGAGTTACCGCATGCCGCAGGAGACACGCCCCCAGCCCAACATTGTGCTTGTCTTTGCCGACCAGTTGCGTTCCTCGGCGGTTGGTTATAACGGCAACCCGGACGTGCGCACGCCGGTGATGAACCATCTGGCAGCCGACGGGGTTGTCTTTACCTCGGCGGTGGCTGGCTGCCCGGTGTGCACCCCCTACCGCGCCTGCCTGCTGACGGGGCGCTATCCGCTTTCGCACGGCCTGTTTATGAACGATGTGCGGCTGCCCGAGTCGGAGCGCACTTTTGGCGAGATCTACAGTGCCGCCGACTACGACACGGCCTACATCGGCAAGTGGCATCTGGATGGCAACCAGCGCTTAGCCTACACCCCGCCCGGGCCGCGCCGCCATGGGTTTGGTTTTTGGGCTGTCGGCAATTGCACGCACGACTATTTTCACTCGCTTTACTATTGCGATACGCCCGAGCCGCTTTACTGGGAGGGCTACGACGCGCATGCTCAGGCACGTCTGGCGTGCGACTATATCCGCAGCCGCGACCCGCAGCGCCCCTACTGCCTGTTCCTCTCATGGGGGCCACCGCACAATCCCTTTGAGTGGGTGCCGCAGAACTATCTGGATATGTACGCTCCCGACGCGCTGCACATCCCGCCCAACACACCCAAGCCAGTACGGCGCGACCTGGCGGGCTATTATGCGCATATTACCGCCCTAGATGAGGCCCTCGGATGGGTGCTCGAGGCAATCCGCGCGAGCGGTCAGGAAGAAAACACCATCGTGGTGTTTACCTCTGACCATGGCGAGATGCTGGGCGCGCAGGGCTATAACCGCAAGCAGCTACCCTGGGATGATTCGGTGCTTGTGCCTCTGATCGTACGCTACCCGGCGGCGCAGCGCCCGGCCTGCCGGGTGGATGTGCCCATCAATGCCCCCGACCTGCTGCCCACGCTGCTGAGTTTGTGCAGGCTGACCATCCCGGCCGAGGTGGAGGGCACCGATCTGGCACACTTGGTAACGGGCACTGAGGGAACAGCCCCCGATTCGGCGCTGATCGAGGTAATCGCCCCGTTTTCGGAATACACCGGTCCAGAATGGCGCGGCGTGCGCACCAACCGCTACACCTATGCGCGCACGCTGGAGGGACCCTGGATCCTTTATGACAACCTGATAGACCCCTATCAGGTGCACAACCTGGTGGGTGATCCAGCCTACAACGCTTTACAGGCCGAGATGGAGGCCAAGTTGCAGGGCTGGCTCGAACGCACCAACGACACCTTTGAGCCCGCTGCCACCTACCGCGAGCGCTTTGGGCATGTGGATATCGACGAGCGCAACGCGATCCGTTATACCCCCTAGGAGGCGCTTTATGCAGTTCGGAGACCTGACCTATCTGGAGATTCGCGAGCTGATCGAGGCAGGGGCAATCGCCCTGTGGCCGACGGGCTGCACCGAGCAGCAGGGCCCGCACTTGCCGGTTGATTATGACACCTTCTGGATCTCCAGCGTGGCCGAGACGCTCTCGGAGGCCGCCCAGGAACGCGAGGGGCTGCTCTCGCTGGTGGTGCCCACTATGCCCTTTGGGCCCACGCCTGAGCATCGCAACTATGGCACGGGGTTTATCGACCTGCCGCAGGAACTCTATGAGCAGCTCTGTACGGCGGTGCTGCAGTCGCTCGCCGACCAGGGCTTTACACGGGTAATCTGGCTGGCGGGCTGCGGCGGGCACCACCTGCTGCCCACCATCGAGGCCTTTAACCGGCGGATGGCGGGTCGCTGTTACGTGCAGCAGCTGCAGCTGCCGTTATATGATATCTGGTGCCGGTTGGGAGATGAATCCGTCGAGGAAGGCCACGCCGACAGCTTTACCACCGCCATTGCGCTGCACCTGCGCCCGGAGAGTGTGCGGCGCGAGCTGATCTATGCGCCGCACATGCTGCCAGTGCCCTGGGATGACCCAAAGCTCGATTTTTCGCTCTATTCGGATACCGGTGTGGTAGGCGACCCGACCTACTCCTCCTCCGAGCTGGGCGCTCAGCTGTGGGAAGAGGTTATCAACAGCGGCTTACAGTCACTGATGGCGCTCCTGCAAGAGCCGCCGCCCGCCGCTCCAAAGGCTCAGTAAAGCTCGCCCTTTTTGGAGCCAGTCTTGCGCCGTTCGACGCCGGCTGCCGCCAGTTCGTCCTGGGCCTGCTTGGTCATAAAGCGTGCATCGCTGGCGCACGCCAGAAACTGAAATCCCTCAGCGATGCGTTGGCGCACTTCGGCGCCATCGTTGCAGTGTTTGCCGACCGGTGTGCCGACCTTTTGCCCAACCTGCAGCACATGCTGGATAAGCGCCTCGTGTTCGGTGCCGGGGCCCATCTGGTCGAGCCGGATGCCCATCGAGAGCGCCAGGTCGACGGGCCCGATAAAGCAGGCATCCACTCCTGGCACGGAGAGGATCTCGTCGGAGTGCTGAGCCGCCTCGACGGTCTCGATCATCACCACGCACAGCATATTGGCATCCGACCAGGACTTCCAGTCGCCCTGTACATACGGCCGCAGACGGCTGCCGCCATAGCTGCGTTCGCCGGCTGGCGAGTAGTGCATATTGGCGACCGCCTTTACGGCATCGGCCTCGCAGTTAATCATTGGGATGATCAGCCCCATCGCGCCGGCATCCAGGGTGCGCTGCATCCAGACGGGGTCGTTCCAAGGGATACGCGCCATCGGCACCCCGCCGCCCAGTTGGATGGCGCGGAAACAACTCACCGTGGTATCCCACCCGACGGGGCTGTGCTGGATATCAACCGCCAGCCAGTCAAAGCCCAGCGGAGCCATAGCCTCGGCTACCACTGCCGAGCTAAAGGTGATCCAGCCCCCAATCGTGGCATCGCCGGAGATGAGGGCTTCTTTAACGGGGTTGCGACCGATGCGGGTGAACCCGATGCCTGGCATATGGCTCCTTTATGCTGGCTTACCAGCGTTCCTGATGGATACGGCCCGCATTATATTGGGTGCGGGGCTCTTTTTGCTCGCCCGGCTGGCCGATGCACACCACACAGAACGGCACAATATGTTCGGGAATCCCGAGCAGCTCGCGTATCGCCTGCACGCGTTCGGCGTTGGGGTGCACACCGCACCACACTGCCCCCAGCCCCAAGCCAGTCGCGGCGAGGAGCAGGTTCTGGGTAGAAGCAGCCAGGTCCTGGATCCAAAAGTCGTTCATGTTGGGAAAGCTGGCACCCGGCTCTCCACAGGGGATGATCACCACGGCTGCCTGAGCGGCCATCCCGGCGTAGGGGTGCTTTTCTGCGATGCGCTTACGCATCGCAGCTTCACGCACGACGATATAGTGCCACGGCTGGCGGTTGCCGGCATTGGCGGCGGCCATGGCAGCCTTCAACAGGGTGGTGATCTGCGCGTCAGTCACCTCGCCGGGCGCGTACTGGCGGATCGAACGGCGTGCAAACAAGTTCGGGATTGGTAGATTTGGTGGCATGTCAGTCCCTCCACTGGTCTGCCGTCAGTATAAAAGCCGCGGAGCGACCCGTCAACCGGCGTGCCGCCCCGCGGTAGTTGAGCCAGGGATCGTTACTGGCCCTTGGATTCCCTCCACAGCGCCGAATCGGGGGTAAAGAGCGCCCCGCCGTACTCTTCGACGCCATATTGCGAGATTTTCTCCTGCACCGGCACCGAGATAATCCAATCAACAAACTTGGTGGCCAGGTCAGCCTGGATCATATCGTTCTTTTCAGGGTTAACGGTGATGACGCCGTAGGGGTTAAAGAGCGCCTTGTCGCCCTCGACGAGCACCACCAGGTCAAGCCCACCCTTGACGCGCGAAAGGTAGGTAGCGCGGTCGGAGAGGGTATAGGCCTGTTTTTCCTGAGCCATGGTCAGCAGGTCACCCATGCCCAGGCCAGTCTTGACGATGAACGCGCTGTTTGGGTCGATGCCGTTAGCTTCCCACAGGGCGATCTCTTTGGCGTTGGTGCCGGATTTGTCAGCGCGCGAGAGGAACTCGGCACCGCTGTCGGCTAGCATCCTTAAGGCATCCGCCACCGACATGCCCTTGATGCCCACCGGATCATCAGCCGGGCCGATGATCACAAAGTCATTATACATCACATCTTCGCGGCGGGTGCCGTGGCCGCCATCCATGTATTCCTTCTCGGCCTTGGGCGAGTGCACCAACAGCACGTCGGCATCGCCGGCCTGGCCCAGGCGCATAGCCTCGCCCGAACCCACCGCGATCACGTCCACCTTGACGCCAAACTCTTTTTCGAAATCGGGCAGAATGTCATCCAGCAGGCCAGAATCCTGGGTCGAGGTGGTGGTGGCGAGGATCAGGCGCCCCGCAGTGTGTTGGGGCAGATCTTTGGTTGGCTCAGCGTCAGCCGCAGGAGCTTTGGTCGGTTCGGCAGCTGATTCTGGCACGGCAGTTTCCGCCGGGGCAGCGGGCGAGCAGGCACTCAGCCCCAACGACAACAGCAGCACACAGACGATCAGTACAGACAGTTTACGCATCTTCTTTCTCCTATTAAACATATTTGATCAAGCCCGGATTGGCTTAATACACCATATCACCGCGCACAAAGGCAGCCGTGCGCGCATCATCGGGAGCATTAAAGAACGCCTCGGTCGGCAGAGTCTCCACCAGGTGGCCATCCAGCAGGAGCGCGGTGCGATGCGCCAGACGACGAGCCTGAAACACGTTATGGGTGACGATTACCACAGTAGCAGCACGCTGCTGGTTGATGCTGCGGATGGCGTTCTCGATCAACGAGACGTTGTACGGGTCGAGGTTGGCAGTCGGCTCGTCCAGCAGCAGGATGGGGGTCTCCAGTACCATGGCACGCGCCAGGCTGACGCGCTGCGCTTCTCCACCCGAGAGATTGCGCGCATTGGCACGCGCCAGGTCGGTTAGACCGAGCTGCTCAAGGACTTGCGCCACGCGTTCCTTGGCCTTCAGGCCGCGCAACCGCAGCCCATATTCGATGTTGGCCGTCACATTACGGTTTAAAAGGAGCGGCCGCTGGAATACCATCGTCAGCTGGCGGCGCATCGCCAGGCTGGGGCGCGCCCCGCCCATGGCTACCTCGACCCCCTGGAATTGGAGCGATCCCGAGGTGGGTGCCTCCAGCAGCGCCAGCAACCTCAGCAGGGTGCTCTTGCCCGCCCCGCTGGGCCCCACCAGCGCCAGGATCTCGCCGCGCTCGATTTCGAGCGAGGCCACATCGACCACAGTGCGTTCTTCATAACGCTTGGTCAGGTTGGTGGCGCGATAGAGGAGCTCGCTCATTGGTCGAGTGCCTTCCCCTGCAGGCGCAGCATGGCGGCGTTGGCGATGAACGAGATGAGCAGCAGGATCAGCCCCAATGCCATGGCCATACTGAATTCGCCCTTGCGTGTCTCAAGGACGATGGCAGTGGTGAGGGTGCGTGTCGAGCCCTCGATGTTGCCGCCCACCATCATCACCGCACCGACCTCGGAGATGATCGAGCCAAACCCGGCGATCACCGCGATCAGCACACCCACCCTGGCTTCCACCAGCATGGTCCACAGCGCCTGCCAGGAGGTGGCACCCAGGGCATGCAGCTGCAACCGCAGGTGGCTATCCAACCCCAGCACAGCTGCCATGGTAAAGCCCGCCACCAGCGGAAACGAGATGATGATCTGTGCCATGATCATGGCGCCGGTGGAATAGAGCGCGGGCACCAGCGGTGAGCCCAGCTGCCCCAACGGACCGGATCGCGAGAGCAGCATGTACACAAATAAACCCACCACTACGGGCGGAAAACCCATACCAGTGTACAATAGAGCGATCACCAGACGTTTGCCGACAAAGCGTTTGAGCCCCAAAAAGATGCCCAGCGGGATCCCCAGGGCCGAGGCGATCACCAGCGAGATGCCGACCACCTGCAGCGACACGGCGATCACATTCGCCAGTGCCGTATCCGCTTGCAGGATCAGTCTTAGTGCTTCAATCAGGCTCTTGCCAAACAAAATATCCTCCACAACAAAAAACCGCGGCTCACCAAAAAGGAGAGCAGCGGCTGCAGGCAACCGATGCGCAACTCTCCTTTCCAAAGATGGGAGGCGTGCGCGTTTCCACGCACACCCTCGCCAGCCCCTTCCGGGGCTGGACCGATCATCCGCCATCACCGTGACCAAGGTCGGATGACTCGAAGAGTGACTATCAAGTTTTAGGACGCAGGATCAAGCACCTCCACAACGTCGCCAACGGCAATCTGCCCGTCTGCCAGTATGCGCACAAAGACGCCCTCGCGCGGCATCACGCAGTCGCCGGCTGTCTCATAGATGGCGCAGCGAGTGTGACATTCCTTGCCGACCTGGGTCAGTTCAGTAAGCACATTACCGAGGCGGATGCGCGTGCCCACCGGCAGGGTATGCAGCTCGAGGCCCTCGGTGGTAATGTTCTCAGCAAAGCTGCCTGGATGCACATTGAGCCCCCTGGTGCGCATCTTGTCGATGCTTTCCTGCGCCAGCAGGCTGACCTGGCGATGCCAAGGCCCGGCATGCGCGTCGCCCACGATGCCCCACTCGGTGCGCAGCTCGGCCTGGCCGATATCGTGCTTTTGCACACCCTTTTTAGCGCTGACGCACACGGCCACGATTTTGCCTTTAGCTGCCATCTGCCTCATCTTCCAGGACGATGTCGCCGCTACGCCCGCCCGACTTGCGTAACAGGCGCACCTCCGTCAGGCGCATGCCGCGGTCGACCGCCTTGCACATATCATAGATCGTCAGCCCGGCAATGACAACCGCCGTGAGGGCTTCCATCTCGGCGCCGGTGCTGCCATGCGTGCGCACGGTGGCGCGGATGTTCACCAGGCTGTGTTCGCGGTCGGGCGTCAGCTCGAGTGCCACATGGCTGAGCATCAGCGGGTGGCACAGCGGGATCAGCTCGCTGGTGCGCTTGGCCGCCATAATGCCGGCGATGCGCGCCGCCGCCAAGACGTCGCCCTTGGGCAGATCGCCCTGCAGGATGAGCGCCAGCGTGGCGGACTGCATCAGTACGCTTCCGCCTGCTACGGCCTCGCGCCAGGTAGCTGGTTTATCAGAGATATCAACCATGCGGGCGTTTCCCGCGCTGTCGAGATGCGTGAGTTCGCTCACTCAGCCTCCTGTACGCGACATGGCGCGCCCAGCTGGACCAGGGGTGGCGCTGCGGCGACGTCCAGCCGGCTTGGCTGCCACGATCTGGCTTAGCAACTCGGCGATCGCGTTGTCATCCGCCCCCCTGCGCAGCGGGGTGCGCAGGTCATATTCCAGAGAACTGAACAGGCAGGGCAGCACTCGGCCATCGGCACTCAGGCGCAGGCGGTTGCAGCTGCCGCACAGATGCCAGTTATCCGCCGCGATCAACCCGATGGTGCCGGGCGCGCCGGCAATACGCCAATATTGCGCCGGGCCACTGCCATGCAGGTCTGCCGGCTCCAGGGCGCCATACACAGCCTCGATTCGGGCGCGCATCTCTGCAACATCCATGCCTGCGGCACCCTCGGGGGGCGGTATGCCGATCGCCATGCGTTCAATCAGGCGTACATGCCAGCCGTGGGTCAGGCTACGGGCGGCGAAATCCACCACTTCGTCGGCATTCATATCCGACAGCACGACCATATTGATCTTGACCGGCTCCAGGCCGGCAGCATGCGCCGCCTCGATGCCAGCCAGGGTATCATCCAGGGCACCCCCGCGTGTGATAGCGCGATAGCGCCCAGGCTTGAGGGTATCCAGACTGATGTTGACCCTGTGCAGCCCTGCCTGGCGCAGCGCCATGGCGTGCGACGCCAGCAGAGTGCCGTTGGTAGTCATTGACAGGTCGCTCAAGCCCTCGATCTGCCCGAGCATACTCACCAGGCCGACCAACCCCTTGCGTGCCAGAGGTTCACCGCCCGTCAGGCGCAGCTTGTCGAACCCCAGCTTTACGGCGATACGCGCCACGCGCGCGATCTCTTCATAACTGAGGATATCCGCGTGCGCCAGGAGAGGAATGCCCTCGGGGGGCATGCAATAGCTGCAGCACAGGTTGCAGCGGTCGGTCACCGAGATGCGCAGGTAGTGCACCTGCCGGCCGCACGCATCCGTCAGGCGAGTCATTCCCTCAACTCAGGCAGATTGATAAAGATCACTTCGACTTCTTCGCCCGCATCATAGTCGCCCTTGCCGGCCGACAGCACCGCCAGACCGTTGGCACCCACCAGCGACTTGAGCCTTCCTGAGCTCTGTCCGCCGGTCGAGTAGGCGACCGCCCCCTCACCCGAGCAGCATACACAGACGCGCTGGAACTCGGTGCGATCGGGATCGTGCTTTAGGGTTTGTGCCAGCTTGATGCGCATACTCGGGCGCCACAACAGGCGGTGCCCCGCCAGGATGCGCAGCACCGGGCGCACGAACTGCTCAAAGCATACCAGCGACGAGACAGGGAAGCCGGGCAGCCCGAAAAAGGGCTTTCCGGTGATGAGGGCATAGGTAAGGGGCTTGCCGGGTTTGATCGCCACACGCCCAACCAGGATCTCGCCCAGCCCCGAAACGACCTCTTTAATCAGGTCGCGCCGGCCCATCGAAACACCGCCGGTCGAGATGACCATATCGGCGCTGATAAAGCCGGTACGGATAGCCTGTTCAATGGCGGTCTGCGTATCGGCCACCGGGTCGGGACGCGCGATCGGCTCCGCGCCGGCTGCGCGCAGGGCGGCGGAGAGCGCCAGAGTGTTGGAATCGCGGATCTGCCCGGGCCTGAGCGGGGCGCCTACGCGCACCAGCTCATTACCGCTGGCAAACACAAATACCCGCGGGCGCGGGTACACCAGCACCTCACTATAGTTGAGTGAGGCCAGCAACCCGATCTCGGGCGGCCCCAGAGGCGTGCCCTTTTTCATGGCCACCTCACCGGCCTTGATATCCTGGCCGACGGGGCGCACGTTGGCGCCCGGCTTGATGGGAAATTGAGGATGCAAGAGCCCTTCGTGCTCGACCGACTGCTCAAAAGGCAGCACAGCGTCGGCGCCCTCCGGCAGGGCTCCGCCCGTCATAATCCGCAGCGCAAAGCCAGGACTAATGCTATAGTCGCGCCGCAAGCCGGCCTCCTGTTCGCCCACCAGGGTGCGCACAGCAGAGGGGTCGTCGGCGATCACAGCATAGCCATCCATACCCGCCGCGGCAAAGGGTGGCGAGTCGTCGCGCGCGACGATATCCTCAGCCACCACCAGGTTGGCAGCCTTGGCCAGTTCGACACGGCTGGGAGGCAGCGGTTCCACGGTCTGGGCGATGGTCTCCCACGCCTGGGCATGCGAGATCATCGGAAAACTATCAGCTCGTAACGGCTGGGTCATATCAGGAGCACCTCCACTTCTGTGCCAGCGGCAAGCTCTTGCGCTGATTCCGGTATAACGACCAGCGCATCAGCAGCCGTTAGCGACGACATGATTCCTGAGCCCTGATCCCCAGTCAGAGTAGCGGATAAACCGTCCGGTCCGTTGTGCAAGCGGGCGCGCAGATAATGACGCCGCCCATCCTTGCGTTTAATCGCCTCAGCCAGGCGCGCACGAATTACCGGCCGTTCGCGCTCGACGCCGCCCTGCAGCCTGATAATGGCCGGGCGCACAAACAGCTCAAAACTGATAAAGGCTGCCACCGGGTTGCCCGGCAGCGCCACGATCGGCGCCCCAGCCAGTGTGCCAAACGCCAGAGGACGCCCCGGCTTTATGTTGATCCACCAAAAGTCGAGCTCGCCCTGGCTGAGCATCATGTGTTTGATGAGGTCATAGTCGCCCGCTGAGACACCGCCGGATGTCACAAAAAGCTGCACACCCTGTCGCAAACCGCGCCGGATCGCCCTGGTAATCGCCTCGGGTTCATCACGCACAACCCCGAGGTTGATACCGATGCCGCCGCTGCGCGCCACCTGCGCCAGGTTGGTGACGGCGTTTGTGTTATAGATCTGCCCAGGCTGCAGTTCCTGGCCAGGCTCTACCACCTCGTTGCCGGTAGCCATCACAGCCACGCGCGGCTGCTGCCCCACTAGCACGGTGTCGATGCCCGTAGCGGCGATCAGCCCGAGCTCTTGCGGACGCAGGATACATCCGCGCTTCAGCACAAGGCTACCGCTTTGCAAATCCTCGCCAGCCTGACGTACGTTGCGTCCCAGACGTTCCGGCTTGCCAAAGATAACCCGGTCACCCACACAGTATACGTCTTCAAAGCGCACCACCGTATCCGCTCCTGGCGGCAGCGGTGCACCTGTCATTATCCTTATCGTATGACCAGGCAGCAAGGCTTGGGCAGGCTCCCCGGCAGCGCCGGTGCCCTGCACCACCAGGCTGACAGGCAGCTCCAGGCTGGTGCTGGCCAAATCAGAGGCGCGCAGCGCATAGCCATCCATGGCTGAATTCGCCCAGGGCGGCACATCCCGAGCCGCGATAATATCCTGCGCCAGCACGCGCCCTAGGGCCTCAGCCAGGGGCAGCTCCACGGCGCCCAACGGTTCCAGGCCTTCCAGGATGCGTTCCTGTGCCTCTTCGACCGAGAGCAGCCGGTACTGGGCCGGAGGGGTAGCTTGGGTCATGCGTGCTCCGTATGGTCGCCGCGTGCCATCTGCAGGGCGTGCAGCAGAACCGGCTCCAGGAACTGTATATTTTCTACCACCGCCTTGTAGCTCCCGGGCAGATTGATGATCAGGCAGCGCCCGCACAAGCCGGCTATGCCGCGCGAGAGGACGGCTGTCGGCACTGTTTCGGCGCCTTTACGGCGCAAAAGCTCGGGGATGCCTGGTACTTCGCGCTCGATGACAGCGCGGGTGGCTTCGGGAGTCCAGTCGCGCGGGGCAAAACCGGTGCCGCCGGTTGTGATCACCAGGTCGAGGCCCATCTCCAGAGCCCATATCGCCAACCGGTCGCTGATCTGGTCCGCTTCGTCGGCGACGATGGCCGTCGCTGCCACCTCAATACCTATCGCAGAGAGTGCCTCAACAATGGCAGGGCCGGCGGTATCGCGCCGCTGGCCGCGAGAGCCCTTGTCGCTGACGGTCAGAACAGCTGCACGATAGGTTTGCACACGTCCTCCAAAAACAGCACGCCGGCATTCTAGCCCAGAACGCCGGCTTACCGCTGCGTTCACCATATATCGGGGCGCCCAATATCTGGCGCCGAAAACGCGTGTCACACAGGACGCGTGATGGCAGCTCTAACTCTATGAACCGCCATCTGGGGGCAGTTTAGCATGCTTAGTTTACTTGATCAAGTTACCCGCGCTAAACACTGGTGTGGATTATTGCCGGTAGTTTGTTTATGGTATAATCGATCTTTAGAACTGTCACAAAAGCTGCGCGTCTCTGCAGAACCGCGGTGAGGAATGTCAAAGAAAACAAGCATCATCCTGGTTGTTGCTGTGCTCGTGCTTTGCCTTGGCGCATCGTTATGCGCCGGCAGTTTCCTAGTCTACCGCTCAATTATCTCTAAAGTGCAAGCTACCCTGATGCCGAGAGAGCCGACGCCCGGAGGGCGTGCCACCCGGATGCCGGGCGAACCGACTCCCAGAGTGCGCGCCACGCGCATGCCCGCTGATGACGGCGGAGTAGGCGTCCTGCGGCTAGTCGGCGGATACCCCCCCACCCTCGACCCGGCCATGAGCCAGGATAGCACCTCGGCCGAGTACATTGTCAATATCTTTAGCGGGCTGGTGACGCTGGATAGCCAACTCGAGGTTGTGCCCGACCTGGCGGAACGCTGGGAGCTCTCAGACGATGGCCTGACTTATACGTTTTACCTGCGCGAGAACGCCGTCTTTCAGGACGGCAAAGCCATTACCTCTCAGGATGTGATCTATTCGATCGAACGCGCCTGCAGCGTGGCAATGGGTTCGCCGGTAGCCGCCAGCTACCTGGATGACATCGTGGGCGTGGCGGAATTTGCCAGCGGTGAGGCACGCAGTATCAGCGGCCTCTCGGCGCCCGATAAGCGCACCGTAGTGATCACCATTGACGCGCCCAAAGCCTACTTCCTGGCTAAGCTGACCTATCCCGCCAGCTTTGTGGTCGATCGCGAACAGGTCGAAGGCGACTACGAAGCCTTTTTGGAATCGCCCAATGGCAGCGGGCCTTTTGTGCTGGAAAGTATCAGCCGCGACAGGATCGTGCTGGTTCGCAATGCGCTTTACTATCGCGAGCCTGCCAAACTCGAACGGGTCGAGTTCAACCTTGCGGGCGGCGATCCGATGACCATGTACGAAAACGGCCTGCTGGACATCGTGGATGTGGGGTCTTCGGCTATCGAACGTATCCTGGACCCGGTCAACCCGCTCAATGCCGAGTTGTCCAGCAGTTCTGAGCTGTCGATCCAGTACATTTCGTTCGATGTCGAGATGCCGCCCTTTGATGACCCCAACATCCGGCGCGCCTTTACCATGGCGATCGATCGCGAAAAACTGGCCCACTTGGTCATGCTGGGCACCGCCGAGGCAGCCAAAGGCATTCTGCCGCCTTCGATGCCCGGATACAACGATGCATTGGAAGGCCTGCCCTACGACCCGGCAAAGGCGCGCAAGCTGTTGGCAGCCTCGCGTTATGGCCGTCCCGGGCAGATGCCCGAGCTGGTGTTGTCAGTTACCGGCACATCGGGGCACATGGATGACATCACCCGCGCGGTGCTGTATATGTGGGAAGAAAACCTCGGCGTCAAGGTCAATGTGGAGCAGGTGGCCTGGGAAGACTTTTTGGACGATATGAACCGGCGCACGTACCAGATGTATTCGTCGGGTTGGATTGCCGACTACCCCGACCCGCAGAACTTTGTTGACCTGCTGTTCCATTCCAGGAGCTCACAGAACCACGCCGGTTACAACAACCCCGAAGTCGACCGCTTGCTCGAGGCCGCGCGTGTGGCCGAAAGCCCCGACGAGCGTTACGCGCTCTACCATCAAGCCGAAGCGCTCATCGTCGAGGACGCGCCCTGGCTGCCCCTGACACATGGCATCGAATACACGCTGGTAAAACCCTATGTGCAGGGCTTTCATTCGGCCTCTGCCATTTATCCGTGGCTCATCGATATCTCGGTAAACCAATGAACCGTCACCGAAGGAGTTGTGCATGGCGGCCCTGCTCGATGTTCAGAATCTAGAGACCAAGTTCTTTACCCAGGATGGCGTGGTTAACGCCGTCAATGGGGTCAGTTTTCATGTGGATGAGGGCGAGACCCTCGGCCTGGTTGGCGAAAGCGGCTGCGGCAAGAGCGTCTCGATGCTTTCGGTGATGCGCCTGGTCTCGCCGCCGGGTCGCGTGACGGGCGGCAAGGTCTTTTTCGAAGGCCGTGACCTGCTTACGCTGAGCGAAGAGGAGATGCGCGACTTACGCGGCAACCAGATCGCCATGGTCTTTCAGGACCCAATGACCTCGCTCAACCCGGTACTGACGATCGGCCAGCAGATGGCCGAGAGTTTAAGGCTGCACATGGGCATGACCCAGGCGCAAGCCTACAAGCGCGCTATCGAGCTGCTCGAGATGGTCAACATCCCCGAGGCCGCTAACCGCATCAAGGACTATCCCTTCCAGTTCTCGGGCGGGATGCGTCAGCGTGTCATGATCGCCATGGGGCTTTCGTGCAACCCAAAACTGCTGATCGCCGACGAACCCACTACCGCGCTGGACGTAACCATCCAGGCGCAGATTATCGATATTGTTAAAAGCCTAAGGCGCGAGCTGGGCATGGCGATCGTGTGGATCACCCACGATCTGGGGGTGGTGGCTGGCCTGGTCGACCGTGTGCAGGTGATGTACGCCGGCTTTATTGTCGAACGCGCCGAGGTGCACGAGTTTTTCAACAACCCGCTGCACCCCTATTCGCTGGGGCTGATTGGCTCGCTGCCAAGGCTGGATGCGCGCACTCGCGAAAAGCTGGTGCCGATCGAAGGGTTGCCGCCTGACCTGATCGAGCTGCCCAAAGGCTGCCCCTTCTTTGCACGGTGCCGCTACCGGGTGGCCAAATGTCAGAACGAGAATCCCCCGCTCAAGCCCACCCGCCGGCCTGGCCATGAAGTGGCCTGCTGGGTTGCAAGCGAAAAGCAGATGGAGGCCGCACAATGAGCAGCGCCGAACCCAGCACCATCCTGCAAGTGCAGGATTTAAAGGTATACTTTCCGATTACGCGCGGCGCGCTGTTCCAGCACCATGTCGGCGATATCAAGGCTGTGGATGGCATCAGCTTTGATGTGTACCGTGGTGAGACGCTCGGTCTGGTAGGCGAAAGCGGCTGCGGGAAATCCACCACCGGCCGCGGCGTGTTGCAGCTCTACAAGCCCACCGGCGGTGATGTGATCTTTAAAGGGCAAAGCCTGATCAAGTCGCGCCCCAATGAGATCCGTAAACTGCGTCAGAGCATGCAGATGATCTTTCAGGACCCTTATTCATCACTCAACCCGCGCATGACGGTTGGGTCGATCATTGGTGAGCCGCTCGAGGTCTTTAATCTGCTGCCCAAAGCCCAGCGGCGCGAACGCATTCAGGAGCTGTTAAAGCGCGTCGGGCTAAACCCGTACTTTATCAACCGCTATCCGCACGAGTTTTCGGGCGGACAGCGCCAGCGCATCGGCGTGGCGCGCGCGTTGGCGGTCGAGCCCGAGTTTATCATCTGCGATGAGCCGATCTCAGCCCTGGACGTCTCGATTCAGGCTCAGATCATCAACCTGCTCGAGGAACTGCAGGCCGAGATGGGGTTGACATACCTGTTTATCGCCCACGACCTCTCGGTGGTGCGCCATATCAGCGACCGCGTGGCCGTGATGTACCTGGGCAAGCTGTGCGAGCTCACCGACCGCGCCGCGCTCTACGATAACCCGATGCACCCCTATACCAAGGCGTTGCTTTCGGCGGTGCCCATCCCCGATCCCGATACCGAAGAACAGCGTCAGCGCATCCTGCTGGAGGGCGATATCCCCAGTCCGGCCAACCCGCCTTCGGGCTGCCGCTTCCGCACGCGCTGCTATATGGCGACCGACCGCTGCACTGAAGAAGAGCCCGAGTGGCGTAATGTGGGCGATGGATCGCGCGCTCATTGGGTAGCCTGCCACCACGTCTGATAAATCCAGGCATAACAACGCCCAGCCCCGTTTTGGCTGCTGGGCATTTTGTTTACTGATGGATCAGCACCGCCCCCAAAGGCGGTACTGTTGCCGTCAGGGCGCCCTCACGCGCCTCGAGCGTCTGACCCGAGGTGTGCAACTGCCAGGTGCCCGCCAGACGGGCATCTCTTAGCGTGACCTCACGTTCGATAGTACCCCAGTTCGCCAGCACCACCCCTAGGCGGCCATCGGGGGCCTGCCAGCACCTCTGATACAACGCCGGAATGCGGTGTACACGCGCGTTGTACTCCCAGATAACGAGATCGATGCCCTCAGTTGCCAGCGGACGCTGCATGCGTCCAAACACCAGCCAATCGCGCGCCGGCCCGCGCCTCAGGGCGGTAGCAGAGCGCAGCGAGGCGAGCGCGTCGTCGTTCGAGCCGATGTAGGGCTCCCAGGGAGCCCAGTTTTCGGTGTCATAGTTGAGCAGCCGGCCGTCGCCCGTCAGCACCGCGCCCGGTATCTCGCCTACCACCAGGTTATAGGCTGTGCGGATCGGCATGTGGAAGGGCTCAGGCCCCATGCCAAAGCCGCCCTGTATGAGGATGCACTCGTGGTAGAGGTAGTGATAGAGGGGGATCCAGCTGGCCGGCCAGTGGCGGTGCCCCTCCGGCACCACGCGCACATCGCAGATAACAAAATCCTGCAGATTGTACTCGTTGCAGGGCGCCTCGACCGAGAGCACGACCTGCCGCCGGCTATCTTTGGACTGGGCGCGCTGGCCTTCATCGAGCAGGCGCTTGATCAGGACGCCCATCGCCTCTGTCATCCAGCGCCCCGGCTCATGGGCGTAGCCGTAGGCGTCGCTGGTGACCTGCGACGCGCTGCAACAGGCATAGCTCGGCCGCCACGAGGTGTCCCAGCCTTCCTTCCAGGGTTGTTGGTCGGCAGCGATCGAAACCGATTCTGGCCCACGGTTGGCCTCGTAGTAAGCGTCGCCCTGATAGCCGGTCCAGCGATGGCCGGTGACCCAGCGCGTGCCGTTGCAAAAGGTACCCACACGCCAGCCGCGCTCGCGCGCCAGAGCGCTGAACTCGCTCAGCAATTCATCGCCGCCGGCCGGCGGGAAGCAATCCGGATACACCCACGGGCCAGGGCGCTCCCACGACATGATCATCGGCACAAGATGCGAGCATCCTGGCTATTGGCTCGAGCAAGGGGATCAGTTTGCGATAGGGCAGGAATTCCTCGTTGGGTTCGGCGGGCCCGGCATCCAGCTGGCCCTGGATGCGAACTATGATGTACGGCGGCGAATCGAGCAGCCACTCGGGCACGTCGTCGCGTTTGGCAATCGGTCTGGCCCAGGGCTGCTGCAGGCTCCAGCTGCGGTAAAGATCCGCCGCCGTGTACCAATCGCCTGTAAATGACCCGAGCGATAGCCCATAAGGCAGCCGCCGCGTGCCCCGGCGCGGCCAATCGCCCAGATGCGCCATCCCCAGGCGCAGGCCGCCGGCGCGATGCACCGCCTTGATGAACTTGATATAGCCTTCGGCGTCGCGGGCGTGCAGCATCAACCCCGCCTGCGGCCCATAATAAGCGAGAAACTGCGCACCGATATAGTCCGGGTAGTGATAGGCGTTGCATCTGCCAGAGGGCGGCGTGGGCGGGCTGCAGCTGGTGCGGTTCGGGTGAACGCAAGAGAGATTCGGGACCGTAGGGGATCACCAACCCCTCAGGACCCTCCCCGAGGCGATAAGGCATCACCACAAAGGGGAACTGCACGCCGGTGATGTGCAGGTCCGCCTGGTTGGTAAGTGAGAGGCTCCAAAAGGTCAGCTCGCCTTCAGCGCGGACCTCGAACTCGGCCGACAGATCGAATCCTCAATCTTTCATAGGTGAACGTCAGGCGGTCGGACTGCTGCCGGCAATTGACGGAGGCGGCCTGGCGCGAGGTGACCTCGTAAAAGCGCCTTTCCTGCAGGTGATGGATGACAAAGGCCATACCATCAGCCGGTGTGATCAGCTCGCACTCGGGCGCATCCAGGGGCTTTAGCGAGAGCAGCGCGTCGCGGCTGCTCGAGAGGTGCACAACGCTTACCGTGGTCATCGCTTGCCTCCTTACGGGAGTACTGCCAACTCGTGCGCCAGCGGCAGGACCTCGAGGGTCTGAGCGCGGTCCATCTCCAGCGGGATCGGCATGGGGATGCCGCGCCAATGGCGTGTGGTAAAGGCCGGGAAGGCGCACCGGATGAACTGCTCGCATGTCAGATGCGGCAGATCGTTGCAGGTAAGCAGAGCGTGGTGCGCCAGCAGCACCTGCTGCGAGCTCAGGCGGTCGAGTACGGTATCCAGGTTGGTCTCGGTGATGCTGATGTTGATGCCCACCAACCCGTGCGTGGCAGCCAGGGCCGGCAGGTTGTGCTCGATACTGCCGCAGGAATGGATCACGGTGCCGCCCCAGGCGCGTGCGATGCGCTCGTTATAGGGCACTCCAAACTCGCGATAGAGGCGCGGCGAAACGACTGCCAGCAAGTCCTCGCTGAGTGCCACCCCTGCCGCACGCGGCATCCACACGGATGGCATGCAGTGCAGCGGCACCCAGTCGCCCTCGGAAGCCTCACTGACCAAGCGCAGGTAGCGGATATAGTCGTTGGTCACCAGCTCCAGCAGGGCGTGCACCGCCTCGGGGGCTTCCATCATCGCCATGATCAAATCCTGAGTACCCCACAGGTTGCTGGCAAGGTCGAGCGGCCCCTGCATGTCGGGCATCTGGATGGGGATGCGCCCATGGGTGAGCGCGCGCCAGGTGCGGATCATCTCGAGGAACTCGGCCGCCACACCCTCTCGCGTGAAATCGGGCGGTACCAGGCTGTAGACATCCGCCGGGTCATTGATGATCGGTTCAGCCCAGATGTGTCCGCCCGTCTCGATCTCACGCGCACCATAAGGTGTGGTGAGCAGGCCCTGGCGAAGACCCGGAAAGAGCGAAGGGATGTAATCATCCGTCAACACCGCGCGCGCGATAATGCTCTCCAGCTGGCCGCGTAGGCTGGCCTCGGCTTTCAATTCGCCCTCTGGTACAGGCGCTTCATCGGCTGCTGCGTCTGCGGGCAGGTGAGTAAAGACAAAGGGCAAGCGGTCGGGCAGTTCATGCCCGAACCACACCGCCGCCAGGCGCCGGCGGCTGGCATTGATGCGCTCGGGCGGATATAACCGATCGATCTCGTCCAGCAGGGTATTGATGACCTGGCTCATGCTTTATAGCCGATCGTGCGCAAGAATTGGGTGCGCCAGGCGACGCCCTCGGGCCCCTCAATGCCGCTGGGAGCAGAACCATCGATGACCCCAAGAATGCCGCGTCCCTGCTCGCTGACGGCTACGATTACCTCGAGCGGGTTGGCAGTGGCGCAGTAGATGCCGCACACCTCGGGCACAGCCTGCACCGCTTTGAGCACGTTGCTGGGGTAGTAGCCCTCCCCCAGGAAGATGATAAAGCTGTGTCCAGCGCCCAGAGCGAGGGCATTTTGTGCAGCCAGCTCTGTAAGGACAGGATCGGTGCCGGAGCAGCGCACCAGGCAGGCGCCTGAGGCTTCGCAAAAGGCCAGCCCGAAACGGATGCCCGGCACTGCACCCACCAGAGCCTCGTGCAGGTCTTCGACGGTCTTGATAAAGTGCGACTGCCCGAGGATCAGGTTTACCTCGGCAGGCTTGACGATCTTGATGCTTTCCAACTGCATGGCAACGCTCCTAGGTGATGTCAGAGCTACGATATCATCCCCAAATGGGGGTGTCAACAGCTTTGCGGGGCGTCCTGTTTTGCATTATGCTAAGCGCAATCCACCTGCAGGAGCCAGGATGTCCTGCCTCAGAAAGTCAAGCATCCGAGCGTTACTGGGCGCGATTGTTGTATGCAGCCTGCTGCTGACTGGTTGCGACCCGGTGCATCAGATGCGCATCGAAAACCGCACCACCAAAAAGATCTCGGTGGGCGTCGAACCACTCGGGCGCGATTTCGTGCTGGCGGGCTGCTCGGTACGCGTGCATCGCTGGGCAGGGCCGCCTCTGCCGGGTAAACCGATCACCTTTACAGCGATTTACGCCGAACGCCATGAGCCGCTCAGCACCACCGTGCTGACCGCCACCAACTCGAGCGATCCCGGTTTTGTGCTCAAGCTGACATCGGCGATCGACCACTGCCCCGGCGACATCACCGACCGCTACCAGCTGTGGGTGCACAACCAGACCAACCTGGACCTGACTGTGGCGCCCAAGGGCCAGGAGCCGATGCTGGTGCGAGCCGGCAGCGACACGCTCCTGGGCCCGTACGTTGGCAGCATCAGCGCAGTGTGGGGTGAGATCGGCATCTTCGCAGCGCCCTACCAGCCCAAATCCGGGCAGTTACGCCCGGTTCGCGAGCTGATGGTAGAGTACCCCCTTGGCGAAGTGCCCACCGGACACCTGACCCTGACGGGCGAGCTCAAGTGATGATGTGTGTTGAATCGGCAAGTGCGCATGCGTTTTGATATACTGACACTCTTTCCGCAACTGTTTGATGCGATCTTTAGCGAGAGCATCTTGGCCAAGGCCCAGACAGAAGGCCTGGCAGAGATCCGCGTGCACAATATCCGCGATTGGGCGCTCGACAAACACCACATCACCGACGATACCCCCTACGGCGGCGGCGGCGGCATGGTGATGAAGGCCGAGCCGATTCTGCTGGCGATCGATGCTCTGCTGGGCGAGGGGTTTGCCGCGGCGCAAAAGGCCAGCGGTGATGTAAAGGTGCCGATCATCCTGCTGACGCCGACGGGCACACTGTTTAACCAAACCTGCGCGCGCACCTTGGAAGGCTACAGCCGTATGATCCTGATCTGCGGGCGATACGAGGGCGTGGATGAGCGCGTGAGCAGCCTGGCCGTGACCCACGAGCTCTCGATCGGCGATTATGTGCTTTCGGGCGGCGAGATCGCCGCGATGGTAGTGGTAGAGGCCGTCACCCGCCTGGTGCCCGGCGTGCTGGGTGATATGCGCGCTATGATCGACGATTCGCATTCCTCCGGGCTGCTCGAATACCCGCATTATACCAAGCCGGCCGAGGTGCGCGGCTTGGGCGTGCCGGAGGTACTCACCTCGGGCAACCATGCCCGCATTGCGCATTGGCGCCGCGAACAGGCCCTCTTGCGCACCCGCGAGCGCCGCCCCGATATGCTCGCAAAGGCAGAGCTGACACAGCAGGAGCGCGATTTGCTGGCAAATCTGGAGGCTGACGAGGAGCATTCGCATCAGCCCGAGTGATAATTTTGGGGATTCACCACCCATGTGCTATACTGCACGATCGTGAAACGGCACGAAAGGTGGTTATCCGATGACCGACATCATCAAATCGCTCGTTCCTGAAGCGAACCCCAATATCCCTCGGCTGCGCAGCGGCGACACGGTGCGTGTGCATGCCCGCATTGTCGAAGGCAACCGTGAGCGTATCCAGGTCTTTCAGGGAATTGTGATCCGCAACATCAACCGCGGCGTGAGCTCGTCCTTTACCGTGCGGCGGATCGCATCCAACGGCATCGGTGTCGAACGTACCTTTTTGCGTCTTTCTCCGCGCATCGAAAAGGTTGAAGTGCTGCGTCACTCCAAAGTGCGCCGCGCCAGGCTCTACTTTTTGCGCACCACACGCGGCAAGGCCGCCCGTCTGCGCGAAGTGCGCATGGAGAATCAATAGCTCGTACCCGGGCGATCATGCGTACACGTTGCCTGCCCGATCCGCAGCATGAGGAACGGTTGAGGGCGCGGGGGTACCGTACGATCGCCGGTTTGGATGAAGCCGGTCGCGGCGCATGGGCAGGGCCCGTGGTCGCGGCCGTTTGTATTTTGCCGGATTCCCCCTCCCTATTACGCCCCCTCGAGGGCGTGTGCGATTCCAAGCTGCTGACAGCCCGCCAGCGCACCTATTTCGAGGGGCGAATCCGCGCTGCTGCCCAGGATTTGGCGCTGGGCGAAGCCTCGGCCTGCGAGATCGACGCTTTCGGGATCGTACCAGCCACGCGTCTGGCGATGCAGCGCGCCCTAGCGCGTCTGCGGCTGCAGCCCGATCTGCTGGTGATCGACGCACTGCACCTGGAGGTACCCACCCCGCAGCTGGTGACCTATCATGCTGACCTGAACTATCTCTGCGTGGCATGCGCTTCGATTGTGGCAAAAACCGCACGCGACCGCCTGATGTGCGCCCTGGACGATTCAGTGCCAGGCTATTACTTTGCCCGGCACAAAGGCTATGGCACCGCACTGCACCGCCGCATGCTGGCACAAAACGGGATATGTGCAGAACACCGCCGCAGCTACCGCCCGGTAGCACAATGCCAAGCACCTGCCAATGCTTGAGCAGCCTGAGCTCGAGGTGCTGGCCGCTAGTTTAGTTCGACAAACACCTCACCAGTTGGTGTGCCGCATGTCAACCGAGCAGCCTTATTCGCCCGCCCGAAGGCAGCCCGCTATAATACAGGGCAGAGATCCTCAAGGCAGTGACGCATGGATGAAGTAAAAAACATAGAACCCAACAATGTCCAGAGTATCGACATTGTCGACAAGGTGCGCTCCTCGTACCTCGACTATGCCATGAGCGTGATCACCGCGCGCGCCCTGCCTGATGTGCGCGACGGACTCAAGCCGGTACAGCGCCTGATCCTCTACGCCATGCACGACATGCACCTGACCCACGACCAACCCACCCGCAAGTCGGCACGCATCGTGGGTGAGGTGATCGGTAAATATCATCCGCACTCCGACACAGCCATTTATGACGCCATGGTGCGCATGGCGCAGGATTTCACCATGCGTTACGCCCTGGTAGAGGGCCAGGGCAACTTCGGCTCGGTGGATGGCGACGGTGCGGCTGCGATCCGTTACACCGAGGCGCGTCTGGCACGCCTGGGCGAAGAGATGCTGACCGACCTGGACATGAACACGGTCGACTTTGTGCCCAACTATGACGGCTCAACCGACCAACCGACCGTCCTGCCGGCCAAGCTGCCCAACCTGTTGGTGAATGGCACCAGCGGCATCGCCGTGGGGATGGCCACCAACATCCCACCCCACAACCTGGGCGAAGTGGCCGATGCAATCTGCTATGTGATCGACCACCTCAAGCAGGTCGATGACATCAGCGTCGACGACCTGATGGGCCTGATCCACGGGCCCGACTTTCCGACGGGCGGCGCCATCCTGGGCGATGAGGGCATCCGCCTGGCGTACGCCACTGGCAAGGGCACCATCATGGTGCGCGCGCGGGCGCATGTTGAGGATATCCGCGGCGGACACAGCGCCATCATCGTCACCGAGCTGCCCTTTCAGGTCAACAAGGCTAACCTGATCGAGCGCATCGCCGGGCTGGTACGTGATGGACGGGTCGAGGGCATCACCGACCTGCGCGATGAATCCGACCGCACCGGCATGCGCATCGTCATCGAGCTCAAGCGCGGCCTGGATGCCGAGCCGGTGCTGGTCTCGCTCTTGAAGTTGACTCAGATGCAGGGGTCATTCGGCATCAATATGCTGGCGCTGGTAGATGGCGAGCCGCGTACCCTGCCGCTCAAGCGCATCCTGGTCGAATACATCGAACACCGCCGCATCGTCATCCGCCGGCGTTCCGAGTTTGAACTTGAGCGCGCACTGGCAAGGGCCCACATCCTAGAAGGCCTGCTCAAGGCACTCGACCAACTCGACGAAGTGATCCAGACCATCCGCCGCTCGCGCACGGCCGATACGGCGCTCACCAACTTGATGGAAAAGTTCAAGTTCAGCGAGCTGCAAGCGCGCGCGATCCTGGATATGCAGCTGCGGCGTCTGGCAGCCCTCGAGCGCCAGCGTATCGAGGACGAGTACCGCGAGATCAAGGCACGCATCGCCTATCTGCAAGCGCTCCTGAAAGACCCCGGCAAGATCCTGGCGTTGGTGAAAGAGGACGTCCTGGCGCTCAAGGCTGCCTATGGCGACCCGCGCCGCACGCGCATCATCATCGGCGGCGGTGAGGGCACCGTGCTGGACGATATGGTACCCGACGAAGAGTCGCTGGTGGTAGTGACCACCAACGGGCTGATCAGGCGCATCCCCTTTAGCCAGGCGACGCAAGCCACGCAGGCTGCCTTGAGCGGCTTTGGCGAGGTGCCGGATGATTCGGTGCGCTGGGTGATGCGCGCCCACAGTAAAGATACCCTGTGTCTGATCGGGGCGGGCGGGCGGGCCCAGCTGGCAGCCGCGCATCAGGTGCCCGATACGATCCAGCAGGAACGCGGTATCCCGTTAGGCAACCTGGTCAGGTTGCCCAACGATGAACCCATCGCGGCCATCGTGGTGCTGCCAGCCGCCGATGAGGAGCGCTTCCTGACGACCTTTACCCGATTGGGCAAGGTCAAGCGCTCGTCACTGGCCGAAGTGGCGGGCTTGGGCGCGGGCGGGATCCTGATCGGCATTGCCGATGACGACGCCGTGCTGACCGCCTTTGTCACCGACGGCAAGCAGGAGCTGCTGGCGGTCTCGGCGCAGGGCCGCGCGCTGCGCTTTAATGAGGACGAGGTGCGCCCGCAGGGCCGCACCGGCGGCGGCGTGCGCGCCATGGATTTAGCTTCCGGCGATGCCCTGGTAGGAACCAGCGTAGTGAACCCCGAGGGCATGTTGGTAATCGTTAGCGAAGAGGGCTTTGCTAAACGCTGCGCCCTGAAAGAGTTTAGTCTGCAGCGCCGCGGCGGGCAGGGTCTGCTGGTGAGTGATGCCGCCAAGGCCAGCCTGAGCGGCGCTCTGTTCGGCAGCAGCATGCTCACCCCCCAGGAGGATCTGGTTTTAGTGACCAGCGCGCACCGCATGCTGCGGCGAGAGTATGGCGAGATCCCTGTAGCACCGCGCGCCGGGTGGGGACGTATCGTCTCGGCCAGCAAAAAGGGCGCCCTGGTGGTGCTGGGCGATGACCGACTGGCAGGCATCTTTTGCGTGCCGGCAGCACCGACCGCTTCAGCGGCGCCCACGCGTGCTGCCAGCGCAGAACAGGCCACCCTGGCGGGTATGATGGGCGCTGAGCCGGCCCCAAAGCGGGTGAAAGCAAGTCCGACAGCAAGAACCAAAGCGAGCACCGCGAAACCCTCGGCTCAGACCGAGTTGCCTAAACCAGCCACGCGCTCGCGCAAGGCGACCAGGGAGTCCGTGGTGGCACCAGTAAAGACACGTACCACAAAGGCATCTGCTGCGACATCCGCTACGGTGTCAAAAACCGCGACGAAATCGCGCGACGCGGCCGAGGAGCCCGTGCCGACACCAACCAAGACGCGTACGACCAAGGCTTCTACCGCGACATCCGCGGCACCCAAACCTGCGGCGCGATCACGCAAGACGGCAGAGGAACCCGTGCCGACACCAACGAAGACGCGCACGACCAAAGCTACGCCGGCAACCGCCGAGACGCCCAAACCTGCGGCGCCCGCTCCTGCCAAACCATCTCCCAAAAGCGACACGCAACCAGCCGCGCCCAAAGGCGTAAAGCCTGAAGAGCCGACCGACAAAGCGCCGGTCGCCGGGCGTCGCCGGCCAATCGTGACCCGCCGGCCAACGCGCAGCATCAAGGAGTAAGCAATGGACTGGAAGTCCAAGCTGATAGCGATCGCCAACCGCTTGCGCATCGTGGGCATTATCATTTTTGTCCTTATTTTGGTAGCTGCTGGCTGGCAGGTATACATCATCATCCGCAACTCAACCGGTATGAACGCCTCGCACACAGCCGTGGCCTGGTTCACCGCCTTTGACCGCGGCGATTATGACACCGTCTATAATCTGACGGCCAAAGCCGACCTGGTCGATCTCTACGGCCGGCCGATCAGCCGAGAGGCCTTTACCCGGCAGCTGGCACGCCTGCATGATCCTGTGTTAAAGATGAGCAACATCCAGGCCAACCTCATATATGAGACGCGCGGCCGACAGTATTTTGCCGTTACCTGGAAAAGTGGCTCCGGCACTTTATCCGTCACCAGGGTAGTGGTCGAGGTGCGCAGCGAGAATAACCAGTGGGTGGTCACCTGCCCCTTTGCGATCAAGCTCTAGGAGCCGACCCGTTACAAGGAGGTGCGATGAAGTTGCCGAGCATGCTGGCACGCGGACGCGGACCGCTGCTGGAATTCATCCCCGAACCTGATGCCGAGCTGCTGGCGCGCACCATCGCTGCGATGGCTAACTCGGCCGGCGGCACGATCGCGCTGGGCATCGACAGTTCCGGACAGGCCCAGCCGGATACCCTCGAATGGGCCGAAGCTACCTACACGCGTGCCCTGCGCCAGTTCTCGCCTCCGCTTGAAGCCGACCAAATGCCCCTCTGGCAGACCGAAGAAGTGCCAGGCGGCATGGTGGTGTTGATCGTGGTGCGCCCGGCAGCGCGCAACGTGCTCCTGAATGGGCGCGAGCTGCTTATCCGCACGGGCAGCGCCAACGTGGCGCGTCATACCGAACCAACCCCCGCTCCGCCTGTGACGCTAGAAGCCGAAGAGGAACGTGAGTTGGCGGGCGCCACCCTGGACGATTTTGACGAAGAGCTGCTGACCGAGTACGAACGGCTTCGCCAGCAGCGCGGTGCACGCGGCAGCACTGCTACTCGTGCCGAGTTACTGCGCGATGCCGGCGCGGTGACAGCCGACAACCGCCCCACTGTGGCGGGGATGCTGCTGTTTGGTCGCGTCCCCGAGCAGTTTCTGCCACAAAGCGGTTTATTGATTCTCCGTTTTCGCGGCAAGAGCCTGCGCGAGGCGGCCAGCTCGGGCGAACGTTACCAGCGCCGCATCGAGATCGGCGGACCAGCCGCGCGCCAGATCGAGCGCGCCTGGGAGGTGCTGCACGAAGAAACCCAGCGCAGCCCACAAGTGGATGGCCTGGTACGTCGCGAAGAAACCGATTATCCGCCCGAGGCGGTGCGCGAGGCAGTGGTCAATGCCGTCTGCCACCGCGATTACGGCGTGCGCGGGCAGCGTATTGAGATCCGCCTGTTTGATGACCGCATGGAGATCATGTCGCCGGGCGGGCTGCCGGGGCACATCACGCTGGATAACATCCTCGACGAGCACTATTCGCGCAACCCGCGCCTAGTGCGCGGCCTGTACTATTGGGGATATATCGAAGAGCTCGGGCAGGGCATCGATATTATCTATGACGCCATGCAGCGCTCGCACCGCACCGCCCCCGAGATGCGCGATAGCGGGCGAAACTTTACCCTCACGCTCTATAATGCCGTCGATGACCTCGAGGCCGAATATGGCGAGGAGCTCAACCCGCGCCAGATCGCGGTGCTCAAATACCTGCGCGCCAACGAGCGCATCACCAATGCCGATTTCCGGCGCCTGGCCCCCGAGGTGAGCGCCGAGACGCTGCGCCTCGACCTGCGCGACTTGGTGGGAAAGGGCTTTTTGCTGCGCGTGGGCGATAAGCGCGGCACTTATTATGTAAACAAATAAATTTAGTACGCGATCGCTTCAGGGCGATTTCGAGGGCATCAAATCGCAGGCCGGCGGACGGCAAGGTCAGCCAGATCCTCTAACTGCCGCCAGCATACACAACCGGGCACGGTCAGGGTCCTGACCGTGCCCGGTGTTATCACAAGTATCCCAAACGTTATCCCAACTATCCCAAGTCGTCCGGTTTTTTACCCTCAGCGCGGCGCACCAGGCTGGCTAACCAGCGCGGCAGCCGGCCGCGCACCCGCGAACCGCCGCTTCGGTAGCTTGTCGCCTCCACAATGCCCTGCTTGTGCCACAGGTGTAAGAGATCGCCAGCATCATAAGGCAGCACCGCCTCAAGCGGCACCATCTGTTCTACCAGAACCGCCTCGAGCCGGCTGAGCAGTTCGTCGATGCCAACCCCCTGCAGCGCCGAGATGTGCACCACATCAGGAAAGCGGTCTTCCAGAAGCGAGCGGGAATTCTGAGCGCTCACAAAGCGGTTGGTGGCAGGCTCCAGGTCGGTCTCGGGGTCGAGCTGGTCGATCTTGTTGAGCGCCAGAATGATGGGTTTGTCGTCAGCCCCCAGATCAGCGAGCACCTCTTCGACGGTACGCACCTGTGCCAGCAAATTGGGGGCGGTGATATCCGCCACCAGTACCAGCACATCGGCTTCCTGCACCTCTTCGAGGGTCGCGCGAAAAGCCGCCACCAGCTCGGTGGGCAGTTTTTGGATAAAGCCGACCGTATCGGTAAACAGCACCTGCTTGCCGCCCGGCAGCTCGACGCGCCGCGTGGTCGGATCAAGCGTGGCAAAGAGCTTGTCTTCGACCAGCACCTCGGCATCCGAGAGGGCGTTCAGCAAGGTCGATTTGCCGGCGTTGGTATAGCCGACGATCGCCACCACCGGCAGTTCGGCGCGGCGGCGCTGGCGGCGCTGCAAAGCCCGCTGCTGGCGCACACGCTCGAGCTCTTCACGCAGCCTGGCGATGCGGCGGTTGATCTCACGGCGGTCCGATTCGAGCTGCGTCTCACCGGGGCCACGCAGACCCACCCCGCCGACAGTCTGGCGCGAAAGGTGGGTCCATTGGCGCGTCAGGCGCGGCAGGCGGTAGCTGTATTGCGCCAGCTCGACTTGCAGCGCGCCTTCCCGCGTGCGGGCATGCTGTGCAAAGATGTCCAAAATCAGCGCGGTGCGATCGAGGATCAGCACCGGGATGGCAGTCTCCAGGTTGCGCAGCTGGGCCGGTGAGAGCTCGTCATCCAGGATCAGCACATCGTAGTCGAGCCTGGTCTGCAGGTTGATCAGTTCCTGCACCTTGCCCGAGCCGATATAGGTGGCCGGGTTGATCGCATCCAAGCGTTGAATGCTGCGCCCCACCACTATCAGCTCGGCCGTCTCGGCCAACTCAGCCAGCTCATCGAGTGACGACTCGCCGGTAAAGAGCTGGTCGCTGCCATGGACCTCGGCCGCCAGCAAATAGGCGCGTTGGCGCTCCCGCAGAGCGGGCCGAGCCTCGAGTGTGCGTTGCGTCAAATTGCCAGTAACCTCTCCCCTGCCTGAATGAGCTGCTCCTCGGGCACACAGATCGAGATGCGCAGATAGCCATCGCCATGCTGTCCAAAGGCAGTGCCCGGAGTCAGCCAGACCCCGGCATTCTCGAGCTTGCCGAGGGCATAACTCTCGCAATCCTGCCCGGCTGGCACCTTGGCCCACACATACAGTCCGCCCTGGGGCTTGTGCGCCGTCATTCCCAGTTTAGCCGTCCAATCCATCACGATGTCGCGGCGGTGCTGGTAGATCATGTTGCGTTCGGCCAGCCAGGATTGGTCGCCGTTCAGGGCGACGACACTGGCATCCTGCAGCGGGCGAAAGATGCCCGAATCGATATTGGTCTTGATGGTGGTAAGGGCTTCCAGTGCCTGGGCGTTGCCCACCGCCATGCCCACGCGCCAGCCGGCCATGTTATAGGTCTTGCTGAGCGAGTTGAACTCGACACACACCTCTTTGGCGCCCGGCACTTCCAGGATGCTGGGAGCAACGTAACCGTCAAAGCACAGGTCGCAGTAGGGGTTATCGTAGCAGATCACCATGTCGTAGCGTGCAGCATATGCCACGGCGCGCTCCAAGAATTCCATAGTGGCGCCGGCGCCAGTGGGGTTGTTGGGATAGTTGAGCCACATGAGCGTAGCACGCTCGGCTGCCGCGGAGGGGATCGCCTCGAAATCCACTAGGTAGTCGTTTTCTTCCAGGAGCGGCATAGCGTAAGACTCGCCGCCTGCCATCATAGCGCCCATGCGGTAGGTGGGGTAGCCCGGGTCGCTGGCCAGCACCAGATCACCCGGATCCACAAAAGCCAGCGCCATATTGGCGAGGCCTTCTTTGGAGCCGATCAGCGGGCGCACCTCGTTGGCCGGGTCGAGCGTAACGCCAAAGCGCCGCTCGTAATAGTTGGCAATCGCCTTGCGCAAATCCGGTGTACCGTAATAGCCGGCATAGCCGTGCGTATCGGCGCGGTTCACCGAAGTATAGAGCGCATCGATGATAAACTGGGCCGGTTTCAGGTCGGGGCTGCCGATGCCCAGGTTGATCACATCCACGCCCTTGGCACGCGCAGCCGCAATGCGCTTTTCGACGGTCGCAAAGACATAGGGCGGCAGATTGGTGATACGGTCAGCGATCTTCATCGGTCCTCCTTGGGGAATCCGTTTATTTGGCAGCTATTGAGCTGCCGGATTGGATGCGAACGGCTCCCCTTCGAGCAGCGTTTGCAACACAATGCCCACGCGTTGGAGGCTATCGGCACTGACGCGTTCCAAAGTATCTTGGGTTGTGTGCCAATAAGTATAATCAAAATCGATAATCAATACAGATGGATACCCCCGCCGTACAAAGGGGATGTGGTCGTCGATAACGGCATGGTTATAACGCGGGATAAACCACTGGCTGTAACCCAGCGTATCGGCAATGTGCCAGATGTGCTCCATCAGCACCAACGACGAGTTCCACTCGTAATAGATCTCCTGCTGGGCGTCGCCTACCATATCCACCACGATCACCATGCGCGGGGCTATCTCGAGGTGCGCAGCCATGTACTCTGCGCCGACACTAAAGGGCCAGTCATTCAGGTTACCGCGATCCTCGGCATCGAAAAAGGCCAGCATGATCTGGTAGCGGTCGGTCACCTTGGGGCTGATCACCCGCGAGAGCTCGAGCAGCACGGCCGTGCCGCTGGCGCCATCGTTGGCCCCCAGGATTGGCTGCGAGCGGTCGACCGGGTCGCGGTCGGCCACCGGGCGGGTATCAAAGTGCGTCCCCAGCAGGATCAGCGGCCCCGTGCCTTTGGTAGCGATCACATTGCGGATCGGCAGGCCCCCCTGAGTAAATTCCTGGAACTCGACCTGCCAGCCGTTGCGTTCAAGCACCTGGGCGATGTAATCCGAGGTGCGCCGGTTGGCTTCTGACCCGACCGGGCGCGGGCCAAAGCCCACCTGTGTACGCAGGTGGTTCATCGCCTGGCGCCCCGAAAAGGCCGCCCCGCCATCATCGCAGCCAACGGCGAGCAGCACAAACACGAGTACCAGACTGGCTGCCAGGCCCCGCCAGATTGTTAGCTGTATGGGAGATCGACGCATCCGGTTTACTCCATCGCGTTGGGAAGCTGATTGTCGTACAGGAAGGCGAGCAAGTCAACCTCGGAGCGCGTGATGATAGCGTCGAGCTGGCGATGATGGTCACCCCCCAGCGGGTTTGGAAGCGGCAGGAGCCCCAGGTTGGCCTTCATGGGCTGAAAGGGCGAGTTGGTGCTGTGGCTGATGTAATGCATCAGCGCACCCCACATGGTGGTACGCGGTGCCGTGAGGGGCTCCATTCCAGCAGCCAAGCGCGCTGCGTTGAGCCCCGCCAGGAGCCCGCTGGCGATCGAGCCGAGGTAGCCCTCGGTGCCAGCCAGCTGCCCGGCGAACAGGATCTGCGGCATGGCGCGCGCCTGCAAGGTGGCCTGCAGCACAGCCGGCGATTGCAAATAGGTATTGCGATGCATCTGCCCGTAACGCACCCATTCGGCGTGCTCGAGCCCGGGAATGAGAGCAAAGACCCTTTTTTGTTCACTTTGGCGCAGGTTAGTCTGGAAACCCACCAAGTTGTAGAGCGTGGCAGCCAGGTCGTCCTGGCGCAGCTGGGCAACTGCGTAAGGGCTCTGGCCGGTGCGCGGATCGCGCAGGCCGACAGCGCGCATCGGCCCATAGGCGAGCGTCTCACGTCCGCGCGCAGCCAGCACCTCGATCGGCAGACATGCCTCGAAAAAGCGCTTGTCGAGTCGTTCAAAGGCCGGCAGCGGATAGCCTTCTGCCATCAGCAGCGCGTCGATAAAGGCATCGTACTGCTCCTTGGTGAGCGGGCAGCAGATGTAATCCGAGCCAGCCAGGCCATAACGCGTAGCGCGATAGGTGTGTGCGGCATCCACCGAGCTGCCCAGCACGATCGGCGCCATGGCATCGTAAAAGCCCAGCGCCTTGCGCCCTGTCAGGCGGGCGATCGCTTCTGCCAGCGCCGGAGAGGTCAGTGGACCACTGGCACATACCAGCACGCCGGCGCCCGCATCCAGGCTGGTCACTTCACGGCGCTCAATGCGGATGTGCGGGTGGCTTGCGATGGCGCGCGTTACCGCCTTCCTGAAAGCATGCCGATCGACGGCCAAGGCACTGCCGGCCGGCACCGCGGTGGATTCGGCACACTGCAGCAGGAGCGATCCAAGCCTGCGCAGCTCGTCCTTTAACATGGCGGAGGCTTTGCCCTTTTGGGTGGTGCCCAGCGAGTTGCTGCATACCAGTTCGGCCAGGTCTGCCGTCTGATGCGCGGGCGTGGTGCGGGTCGGACGCATCTCGTAAAGCGTCACCTCGGCGCCCAACCGTGCAGCCTGCCAGGCGGCTTCGCAGCCAGCCAGCCCGCCGCCGATCACCGTAACCGCTTGTGACATCGTTTGCCTCCAAGAAGATCATACTTGGATCAGCAGCCGATCACAAAAGCTCATTGCTTTTGACAACCCTCCTGCTTTCGGTTAGAATGCGAGCGTGCTGCCGAGGTAGCTCAGTTGGTAGAGCACTTGACTGAAAATCAAGGCGTCCCCAGTTCAAGTCTGGGCTTCGGCACTGTGAGCGGAAGTGGCTCAGTGGTAGAGCATCTCCTTGCCAAGGAGAGAGTCGCGGGTTCGAATCCCGTCTTCCGCTCCTTGTCATCTGACACGGCGACGTAGCCAAGTGGACAAGGCAGGGGTCTGCAAAACCCCGATCGTCGGTTCAATTCCGACCGTCGCCTCTCGCGGCCAGCCAGTCTGGCCGCTTTTTTATGTTTGACGCCCCCCCGCCCTACCCTATAATGACCCCACATTGCTTGTAAAGGGCGTATTGATATGCGCGCAGCGTGTGATTTGGGCAGCCTGGCGGGCGCGGATGGCATCATCCGTCTCTCGCAGCTGGCCCCCGGCGCGGGTTGAGGCTCTAAAACAGCCCCGGCGGTGCTGGGGCGCATCACCCGCCAACTGAGCGGACTCTTTGCGCCGGCGGATTATCCCGACCTGATCGTTGGGCTATCCGAGCCGGATGATGCCGCCGTGTGGCGCATCGACGGCCAGCGTGCCCTGATCCTGACGGCCGACTTTTTCACGCCCGTGGTCGATAATCCATATGACTGGGGGGCGATCGCGGCCGCTAACGCCCTCAGCGATGTATATGCCATGCGCGGGCGCCCGCTGATGGCACTCAACCTGGCGGCGTTGCCCAAAGCCCTGCCGGAAGAGATGACTACGGCGATCCTACGCGGGGCGGCCGAGCAGGTGCTCGCGGCTGGCGCAGTCGTTGCCGGCGGGCACACCGTCGATGACGACGAACCCAAGTTCGGCCTGTGCGTACTGGGCGAGGTGAGCCTAGAGCGCATCGGCACCAAAAAGGGAGCGCGTCCGGGCGATGTGCTGCTCCTGACCAAACCGCTCGGTACCGGCATTATTGTGACGGCAGCCAAGGCTGATCTGGCGCAGGCTGAGCATCTGGCCGAGGCGGTGCAGTGGATGAAACAGCTCAACCGCAGCGCGGCGGAGGCACTCGAGGGCATCGCCTACCACGCGCTGACGGATGTAACCGGCTTTAGCCTGCTGGGGCACGCACTCGAGATCGCCCAGCAGAGCGCGGTACAATTGGAGATGCGCTATTCTGAACTGCCCTGGATGGATGGTGCGGTCGGTTACGCCGACGACCTCTTGTTCCCGGCGGCGGCGGGCAACAACGCCAGCGCCTATGGTGACCTAGTGGCCTTTGACGAGACCCTCACCTATGAAGCGCGCATGCTGGCCTTTTGCCCCGAGACCTCGGGCGGGCTGCTGGTGAGCCTGGCGCCCGACGAAGCGCAGCGTTACCGGGCTGCTCTGGAAGCGCTCGGTTTGAATGCCTGGCAGGTTGCTGAGGTGCAAGCCGGCGAGCCCGGCATCCGCATGAGGCCCTGAAATAACGAGGAGTATACCATGACCTTTGCCGAAGCGGCCGTCGCGATTCTGGAAGAAGCTGGCCATCCGCTGCACTTTCGCGAGATTACCCAGCGTGCCATGGCGCAGGAACTGGTCGAAATCCAGGGTCTGACCCCCTGGAACTCGATGAACGGCGCCCTGCGGCGCATGATCCGTGCGCAGCCCGGTAGCTCGCCGGTGGTATCGCTGGGAGGCGGGCGTTTTGCTCTGCGCAGCTGGAACCTGCCGGGTGAAGAGATCCTCACCGGCATCGATGAAGACGACCTTACCAACAACGACACCCTGGGCACGATCACCTATACGCCACGCATCCAGCAGGATATCGAGCGCGGCATGCATAAGCTGATGATGGACGGCGTCTCGGCTGCCAAAACGGTCGCCAACCTGATGGTGCCGGTGACGACAGAGTACCAGCCGCTGCACAGTACCCTCAGCACCATCCTGGGCACCGGGCTTGTCAGCGTGGTATGGGGCCTTGGGCTGGCTGCCAGCCGCAAGCCGACCTCGATGGGACTGGCTGATACGTTGCTGACGGTGGGCCTGGCAGAGAGTGCTGCGGCGGTCGCCAGCCTGCACCAGCTCAGCCGGTCCGAAACCGAAGTCTCAGCCGGACAGATGTCGATGCGCCAGGTGAGCTCACAGATGCACGCCTATGACCGTGTGCTGGGCTATGGCACCACGCTCGGCTTCCTGGCTCTCGGCCTGGGTCTCTTCATGCAGGTAGCGGCACCCTCCCAGTCACGCTCCAAGGGTGCGGCCGCTGGGCTGATCTCACATGGCCTGATGCTGGGATTGATGACCTGGCGCGCGGCGCGGCGTGCCTGCCGCAGGAACCGCTGAGCCGGAAGAATGGCGGGCATGCTAAAACTGCGCAACGAACGCACCGGCCAGCTCGAGCCCTTTGAGCCGCTTGAGCCGGGCAAGGCTACTGTGTATGTTTGCGGCATCACCCCCTACGATACTACTCATCTGGGGCATGCATTTACCTACCTTTCGTACGACGTGCTGATCCGCTACCTGGAGTATCGCGGTTATGCGGTGCGCTATGTGCAAAACGTCACCGATATCGACGATGATGTGCTGCGCAAGGGGCACGAGACTCGCGAGGATTGGTTCGAGCTCGGGAACCGTTGGACCCGCCGCTTTCTGGAGGACCTGCGCGACCTGAACGTGCGGACGCCAGACGTTCTCCCACGCGCTACCGAGACGATCCCCGATATGTTTGCGCCGATCCAGGCAATGATCGACGCCGGCAAAGCCTATGTGGCGGCCGGCAACGTCTATTATTCGGTCGCCAGCTATGGCGATTTTGGCGAGATCAGCGGCCTGCCGGAGGCCGAGTGGCTTTCCACCGCCAACGAGCGCGGCAATCATCCCGATGACCCTCACAAACGCGACCCGCTCGATTTCGTGTTGTGGCAGGCTACTGTGCCCGGCGAACCGAGTTGGCAGAGCCCGTGGGGCGCGGGACGCCCGGGCTGGCATATCGAGTGCTCGACCATGGTCAGTAAATACCTGGGCGAACAGATTGACCTGCACGGCGGCGGCGCCGACCTGACCTTTCCGCACCACGAATGCGAATCGGCGCAGGCACGCACCGTCAACGGCAAGACGTTCTTTGTGCGCTACTGGCTGCACACCGCCATGGTGCGTTATAATGGCGAAAAGATGGCCAAATCGCTCGGCAACCTGGTCTGGGTGCGCGACCTGATAGACGAGTATTCCGCCGACGCGGTGCGCGCCCTGGTGCACGCCCATAACTATGACGAGACCTGGGAGTACCGCGCCGAGGAGAGCCAAGCCGCCAATACCCTCGCCAAAAAGCTGCGCCGCGCCGCATGGCGCGAAAGCGGTACGGGCACACCTTATCAGGCCGAGGATGCTGTGCAGGCGTTTTTGGCGGCTCTCGAGAATAACCTGGATAGTGCCAGCGCCCTGACGGTGCTGGAGTGCCTGTCGGATGATATCCTGGCGCAGATCGCCAGTGGTGCGGATGTGAGCGCCGCACAAAAGACGCTGCGCAGCGCTGCCGGCATCCTGGGGATGCGCCTGGGAACCGAAGCCGATGCCGAACAGACGCGCGTCTGGGATGCCCTGATCAAACGCTTTGAATAAAGAGAGGTACCATATGTCTTACAAAAGCCCCAAGGAAATCTTGGTTGCCGTTGACGCAGCCGCCCGCCATAAGGTTCAACTCTCGTCCGGCAAGCAGCTGCTGCTGGGCTTTATGGCTGGTATGTTTATAGCCATGGGCGCCATGCTGGGCATGACGGTCAGTTATGGCAGTCCCGCCATCGCCGAGGCCAACCCGGGCTTGGCCAAGTTCCTGTTAGGAGCGGTCTTCCCGGTAGGCATGATCATGGTGGTGATCACCGGCGGCGAACTCTTTACCAGCAACACCGCCGTCATCATCGCCAGCCGCCTGGGCGGCGGCGTGCACTGGCGCAGCCTGTTGCGCAACTGGACCATGGTCTACCTGGGCAACGCCTTGGGTGCGGTGCTGACTGCCTTGTTTCTGGCATATTGGTCGGGCCTGATCGCAGCCGGCGACGGAGCCACTATCAGCTTGCCACAGAGTCTCGGCCTGGCAGCACGCGAGATCGCTGTAGCCAAGACAACCCTGCCGTGGGGACAGGCTTTTTTGCGGGGCGTGCTGTGCAACGTGCTGGTGTGCACCGCTATCTGGATGGGGATTGCCGCCGAGGATATTGCTGGTAAGGTGCTGGCGATCTGGTTCCCGGTGATGGCCTTTGTGGCGCTCGGCTCTGAGCATTCGATCGCTAATCTGTTCTTTGTGCCGTTGGGGATGCTCAACGGCGCAAATGTGACCATTGGGCAGTTTTTGTTAAACAACCTGCTGCCCGTGACACTCGGGAACCTGGTAGGCGGGGCGGGATTGATCGGCATCCTCTTCTGGCTGGCTTACCGCGAACGACCAGCCCGTGAGGGGTAAAAAATAAAGCTGCCATCCTTTTGGATGGCAGCTTTTTCGTTACAGCCTAAAAGTTACCAAAGCGGCGTTCGATAGCGGCATTGATCTTGGCTACCTGCTGAGGATCGACCTCCTGCGGGGCGACAAACTCGCGCCGCTGCGCATATTCGGCTTTTTTGCCCTTGTTCCACTGCTGGACAGGCCGTAAGTACCCAACCACGCGCGAATAAACCTCACAGGGTTCGCCGCAAACCTGCTCACGCTTTTCTTCAGCCATCCTATTGCCTCCTCGTGCTAACCTATATCAACACTGTATGTAGAAGGTACTATAGCATAATGCCTGCATTTAGTCAATCCATAATTTGTTAATCAAGTAATTAAGCATATGCCACCCCTCGCCATTGACTCATCCTCCCGGCTGTGGTAAAGGAAGGGCAGCAAGAGCCTGAGGAAGGTAACATGAACGAGATCCGTATCCCCGAGGGTGAATTCGCCGAGCGCGTTGAGCGCATCCGCCACGAGATGCTCTCACGCGGCTATGACCTGATGTTTGTTTATGGCGACGAGTATCGCCGCGAGTACCTGCGTTATGTGAGCAACTATTGGCCGATCTTTGAACGCGGCGCGCTGGTGATTCCAGCCAGCGGCGAGCCGGTCTTGCTGGCGGCCCCCGAAGGCGAGGAAGTGGCGCGCGAGATGTCGCCCTGGCGCGATGTGCGCCTGACGACCAACTTTGCCTGCGTAACAGTGCCGGATGACATCTCTTTTGCGCTGGCGGACCTCACCAGCTTCCCGGCGATCTTTGGCGACCTGACCAAGCGTCGGCCGATCCATACCATGGGGGTAATCGGCATCGACGCGATGTCGCCGACGGTCTACTGGGCGCTTGAGGCGGCTTTGCCGGGCGTCAAGCTTGTGGATGCCAACGATGTGATCATCCAGGCGCGCCTGAGCAAATCCGCCAACGAGATTGCCTGTCTGCGCGAAGCCGCGCGCATCTGCGACCTGGCGTTTGCCGATCTGATGACCGCCTGCGTGCCGGGCAACACCGAACGCCAGGCGGCTGCAGCTGCCGAGGGGACAGCGCGTGCCGCCGGCGCCGAATACGTGCCCTTTACCGTGTTTGGCAGCGGCAAACGCACCGATTCGATCGTCGGGCGCGCCACCACAAAGCTTATTGAAGAGGGCGACATGATCATGGCAGCCCTGGCAGTGCAATATGAGGGCTATATCGCCAGCATAGAGTGGCCCTTTGTGGTCGGCAAGATGAACGACGCCCAGCGTCACTTTATCGATGCCATCATCATGGCCGAAGAGCTCTCGTTGCCTTTATTGCGCGCGGGCGTTGAACAGGGCGCCTTTGTGCGGCGTGTGCATCAGCATTTCAGCGAGACCGGCTACGGCTCAAACTACGTCTACACCCCGCTGCACGGCATCGGCTGCGCTGAGGCGGAGGCCCCTTATCCGGATGCCGAAGCAAAGGCACCCTTTACCGACGGCATGTGCGTTAACACCGATATCTCGCTGTTTCGCTCGAGCGTGGGCTCGAACCGCATCGAAGAGGGCTTTGTGGTGCGTGAGGGCGGCTACGAGGCGCTCTCCCCGCTGGTGCGGCGCTTGTGTGCTGAATGGGCGGCAGGACGCTAGGTTACACATCAGAGGCAAAGCATGGCAGGCGCGAAGACATGGTACTTTCCGGATGGCTACCTGCCCGAAAAGCTGGGCAACAGCCGTATAGAGGCCCGGGAGGCGTTGATGCTGCTGAACATCAACACCAAACCAGTCGAGGTGCTGCTCGACTTTTTTGAGGATCGCGACCCGGTGCTGGGCGTACCCATCACGATCGGCGCTGAGAGGGTGCTGTGCCTGCGCATGGATAAAGCCCCCGAGTTCGGCAGCCCAGCTATCCGCGCGCTGGTGCCGTATGCCCTGCGGGTGCGCTTGGACCGCGAGATCATTGCGCAGTTCGGCCGTCTGGACGCCACCCAGGATAACCTGGCTTACTATAGCTCGATGGGCTTTAACGACTAGGTGCGAGCCAGACCTCAAAGGCTTCCATACCGCGGCCGGGGATCCGCCCGCTGAAAGTGGAGCCCTCGATGGGCACCTCATAGCCGGCGAATTTGGTCAGGCAGCTGACGCATTCGATCGGCCGGCCCATCTCGACCAGCGGGTGGTTATAGTAATAGTTGTCGTTGCCGATGAACACGCGGTAATGATCGGGCGTGTGCCACACGCTGATCAGGTTACAGGGGTTGCGCGCCTCGCCATCATGCACCAGGCTGGGGGCGCCCGTCAGGCGAGTGATGACGTGCGCACATGCGCGGAAAAACGCCTCCGAGAGTGGCGCGAAATCGAGCGGCCGGGTCCACAGCATACCCACCGCTTCCATATAGCGGCACGGGTCGGCCTCATAGACAGCTGGGTTGGTCACCACGACGGTTTCCGCAGCTGTATCCTGCGCAGCTGCGTTATAGTGCCACAGGGCAGCGCCGCCAAAGCTGTTTACTTCACGCACCAGGCAGCTTCCAGCCTGCGGGAGCTCCCCACAGGCGAGCGCCAGTACCGCACCGCCCTGATACGTGCGTAGAAGGGCCTGCTCATCGGGAGGCAGCAGGTCGGGGTTGGTCACCAGCAGCGCCCCGCGGATACCCTCCAGGTCGTCGATACGCGCAGCCGCGTAAAGCGGCGCACCGCCATATAGCAGCTCGGATACCAGGCGATGGCTGGGCGTGCGACGCGTCGCTATAAAAGCCGTCAACTCGTGATCCACCCGCGCGTCAGACCAGATCACCGCAGCACCCGCCGGCTTGAGCGGCTCGGGGCTGTAAGCAGTATCCCATATCTTGCAGATAAAGGCCCAGTCGGAGGCGCTCAACCCATCCGCGAGACAGAAATAGGGCCCGTCGGTGGCCGGGCGGTAGCTGCCGCGATGAAAAACCAAGGTGTTGAGGTTGCTCATCACGTTGCGTACCATCGACGTCGGAGCGTGCTGCAGAACTCCCCACTGTTCCATGGTATCGTGGATGCTGGCCAGCGGCGTGATGCGCAGCGCGGGCATGGCGGCACGGTTAAACATCAGCGTCACCAGGAACTCGTAATACAGGCGGCGGCGCTGAGCATCGTTCATCAGGTAGCCGTTATCCCGCTCTGAAAGGATCGCCAACCCCGGCGAGACGTCCTCTACCATGCAGCCATCGATGCCAGTAGCGGCTACAGCGCGGTAATCGACCCCGTAGCGATAGATGGCCTCAAAGGGCTCGCGGGTCCAGGCACTGTTAAAGATCACCTGCTTGCCAGCTGCATGCAGGGCGCCGACAAAAGTGCGATAGTAACGCTGCCAGCGGCGCGTGTGATGCGCGATCCAGGCAGAGCGCTGAGACTGCCAGATCCACTCAGCGCGCGCCAGCATGGCGTCCGGGTCGCCATCAGCGGTTAGAGCCAGCTGCGGCGGCAATGCGATGCCCGTTTCCGCCAGAAAACTGCCCACAGAGTCATCCGAGTAGTCGCCTTCCTGCAGCGCCAGGCGCGGTGACGAGATGCCATCGGCGATCTGCAGCCCGTCCAAGTTATAGTCCTGCAGCACCTGCAGGGTGCGTCGTTGGAGGATGTCGGCAAAGGGCTGGCCGTCTACATGTTTGAGCACGTTGATGGAAGCCTGGCTGCTGCCATCGCGGCGCGTCTCGTTCAGCTCGGGGCGCTGGGTGAACCAGGGTTCCGAGATCACTCCGCCGGCGTCGTCGTTGTATTGGTACAGGTTCAGGTAACTCAGGTAGACCAGACAGCCATGTTGGTGCAGCACCGCGATCAGATCACGCAGGAGGTGATTGGTCCACACCTGGCGGGCACGCTCGATGCTGTGCGAATGCGCGGCATAAGAGGCATCCACCGGCGCGAGTTTGGTCTCTTTGTCCATGCCGGCATGGCGCATCACAAAGCCGGCTGACGAAAAGAGCAGCGCCACGCCATCGGGCTGGAAACCGCAGCGCGCGAGAAACTCGGCGACACCGAAATCCGGCAAGGTGTTATCAAAGCCGATCAGCTCGATCCACAGCCACTTGTGCGTTGCGGGATGATCAAAAAAGGGTGCTGTCATGCATCACTCCGTAGTGTGAAACGAGCACGTTACAGGGCAAATGCCAGCGCAACCAATACAAGCACCAGCACGATCATGACGCGGCCAAAGCGCCTGAGCGTCGTGCGCAGGTCTGGGGCAGTATCATAGTAGTGCTGCGACCAGATGGTAAAGGCCAGCCATGCGATCGCCAGCAGGATGAATCCGAGCTTGTCGATGACGCCATAGGTCCAGCGGTTGATGCCGGCCATGGCTGAGAGCTTGCCCAGCAGAGTGCGCGAACCCAGCAGGATCGGCACAGCGACCGCCCCGCTGAGAAACATCAGCACAAAGGGCAGAATACCAGTCCACGTGATGCGGTCGGGCTTGACGGGTTCAAAGCTCATCGAAGGGTTTGGTCTCCCATGCGCTGCGCACCTGAGCCAGCTCAGATAGCACCTCGCTGCGGGCCGCCTCGTCCTCCACCAGCGTCGTGGAACGCACATAGCCGACCAGCTTATCCAACTGAGCCAGGTAACGGCAGCGTTCGGCTGCCTGCGCATCGGGCGTGACCGCGCGGCGCCAGCGCTCTGGCACCCTGCCATCGGTGCGGATCTCGTCCAAGTCACGATGGCGGGCACCCACCGAACGCTCCACCACGATTTTGCCGATCCATACCGCCAGCGCCAGCAGCGCCACAAAGACCAGCAGCAGGAGCAGCATGGCTGCCAGAAAGGGCATATCCATTACGTAACTATCCTGTTAACGGCAACGCCTGACACCGAGCCAGTGCGGATTTACCCGCCGCAGACCTCGCGCAGCTTTTCCATATAGTAGCAATGGTTGGCGAACGAGATATCGGGCGGCTCGGAATGGTCGGTGTATGGGATGTACCCGCCCGATTCGATGGCTGGGCGCACGCGTTCGAGCTCGGCGTCGATCGCCGCCGGGCCTTCAGCCAAGGCGCGCTTGTCGACACCGCCCCACATCAGCAGGTCACGCCCAAAGAGCTTGCGCGCGCGGTTGACATCCATATTGGCCTGCACCTCAAAGGGGTAGGCGATATTGATACCGGCATCCAGCCAGATGGGGATGAGCGGCTCGGAAAAGCCGTCCGAATCCAGTCCCACGAACTCGACGCCGCGGCCGCGCACGAAATCGACCACTCGGCGGTAACGCGGGTACATGTACTTGCGCACCAGTGCCGGGCTGATCAGCGGAGCCGTCTTGTAGGCCATGTCTTCCCAAAAGATATAGACGTCTGGCACGACCACATCGAGGATTTGGTCCATGATGGCAATGATCATATCGGCGTTGGCGTCCATCATCTCTTCAACAAAAGCCGGGTCGTCGTAAAAGAGTTGGCAGAGGGTCTCGACGCCCACCATATTGCGCAGCGGACCGAAAAAGCCGCCCCAGCGGTCCGACATGACGATCATCGGAATAGGTTCGGCGCGCCAGGCCTTGAGCTGGTTTTGCCAATCCGGGCCGATGCGCTCGGTCAGGTTGGGCTGCATGCGTTCCTGCCAGAACGAACGGAACTCCTCGCGGTTGACGACTGGGAACTTGATGAACTGGGGCATCGAACTAAAGGGCTGGTCCTTGCGCTCGCGCATGAGGATGCCCTCGTGGTTGACATAGGTGATGTGCATGTCGTCTTCGGCGATCACCTTGTGCTCAAAGGGCGGGTGGGGAAAGAACCACTGCGAGAACCAATGGCGCTTGTCGGCCCCGCAGGTGATGTCAAAGGTATCGGGATCCCAGCCCTCCGAGATCCAGCGCTCGTGCGTCTCGGGCCAGCCGCCGGTGGCATAAACCGGCACGCGGTCGACTGGTTGGTAACGCATACAGGCTAGGAACCGTTCGCGGTCGTTCATTACTTGTCTCCTACATTTCTCTAGTTGGGTCAGCTCGCTGCGCGGGTGACCATTGAACAGGCCACATAGTGCGGGTTGGTGTCGCTGCCCATATTATACAGTGTCGGGGTGCCCTCGCTGCAAGCCGCACACGCCTCGGGGCAGCGATCACGGAACAGGCATCCCTCGGCATCCATGGGCGGATGGGTCACCTCGCCATCCAACACCTTGACGGTACCGCGATACTTGGGGTGCGGGCGCGGCGAAGCGCCCAACAACGCACGGCTGTAAGGGTGCATCGGCTGGCTAAAGAGCGTCTGGCTGTCGGCAATCTCGACCAGGCGGCCCAGGTACATCACCGCCACACGGTCACTGACATGCCGCACCACCCCCAGATCATGCGAGATAAAGACATAGGTCAGGCCGAACTCGTCCTGCAGGTCCTTGAGTAGGTTGAGGATCTGAGCCTGCACCGAGACATCCAGGGCTGAAACAGGCTCGTCGCAGATGATCAGCTTGGGGTTGAGCGCCAGGGCGCGCGCAATGCCGATGCGTTGGCGCTGACCGCCGGAGAAAGCGTGCGGATAACGGATCATGTATTCAGAGGGCAACCCAACCGCTTTCATCAGGTATGCGATACGCGCCTCGTGTTCGCTTTCCGGCATGGGCGTGTTGACGCGCAGCGGCTCGCCAATGATGTCGCGCACACGCTTGCGCGGGTTGAGCGAGGCGTAAGGGTCCTGAAAGATCATCTGGCAGTTTTGCCGCACGGTTGCGAGGGCGTGCTTGTCGGCGGTGGTGACGTCGATCTCTTTATCGCCAACCCGAAAGAGCACCTTACCCGAGGTGGGTTCGACGGCGCGCAGGATACAGCGCGCTACAGTAGTCTTGCCGCAGCCTGATTCACCGACCAGCCCGAGGGTTTCGCCCTGGAATACCTGGAAACTGACATCATCAACCGCGCGCACATAACCGACCACGCGCTTGAGGAACCCCTTTTGCACCGGATAGTTCTTGCGCAGGTGCTGGACATCCAACAGTACAGAGCTATCCATTATGGTTTCTCCCTCAGCAAGAAACAGGCAGCGGTGTGGTCAGCGGTAACTGTATATTGAGGCGGTTCGGCCGCATCACACACACCGGGCATAAAGAACTTGCAGCGCGGATGGAATCGGCAGCCCTCCGGCAGGTGATACGGGTCGGGCACACCGCCCTTGATCGATTCCAGGCGATCCGCAACCGGCCCCTCCATCTTGGGTATTGAGCGCAAAAGCGCCTGGGTATAGGGATGTGACGGGTTGTCGAACAGCTCCCAGACGGGAGCGCTCTCCACCACCTTGCCCAGGTAGAGCACTGCGACGGTATCCGCCATTTCGGCGATAACTGCCATATTGTGGGTGATGAGCATGATCGACATGCCAAATTCACTCTGCAGGCGCTTCATCAGGTCAAGGATCTGGGCCTGGATGGTCACATCCAGGGCGGTAGTCGGCTCATCGGCAATCAGGAGCGAAGGGTTGCAGATCAGCGCCATGGCGATCATAGCGCGCTGGCGCATCCCGCCCGAAAGCTCGAATGGATAAGCATCGAAACGCTGTTCGGGCATGTTGATGCCAACCGTGCTCAGCAGCTCGATCACCCGTGCGCGCGCCTCGGCCTTGGATACCTTTCGATGCACCAGCAATGCTTCGCTCAGCTGGCGGCCAATCGTATAGACCGGCGAAAAGGCGCTGGATGGCTCTTGAAAGATCATCGCGATGCTGGCGCCGCGGATGCGGCGGATCTCTTCACTCATGGGACCGTACTTGGCCAAGTCAACCACCGTGTCGTCCTTCCGGAAAAGGATTTCGCCATCCACGATACGGCTTCCGGAGCCCGAAATCTGCAGGATCGACTGCGCCGTGACCGACTTGCCGCAGCCCGATTCACCGACCACACCGAGGGTCTTGCCTTCGTAAAGGCTCAACGACACGCCATCCACGGCTTTGACGACACCCTCATCCA
>Ga0123333_10000101_pt1 | contig 85704 bp, 77 predicted proteins | sample BioC12SIPDNA_3_FD_89957 | JGI IMG/M metagenome (GOLD analysis project Ga0123333, IMG submission 89957) | Anaerobic biogas reactor microbial communites from Washington, USA - Biogas_R2_B C12 SIP DNA | ecosystem: Engineered > Bioreactor > Anaerobic > Unclassified | place: Washington, USA...
ACCATCCGCCTGCTCGATCCGCCCATGCACGAGTTCTTGCCCAGCCGCGAGTCGTTGATCGAAGAGATCACCGAACTGCGCTGTACTGGCTCTGACCCCAAGGCGCTCGCTGATAAAGAAAAGATGCTCGAGCTAGTCGAGTCGCTGTGGGAAGCCAACCCCATGATGGGGCAGCGCGGCTGCCGCGTGGGCATCATGATGCCCGGTGTGACGGAAATGCAGGTGCGCGCCATCTTTGAGGCGGGCTGCAATGTGGTGCGCCGCGGCATCAAAGTGGCGCCCGAGATCATGATCCCGCTGGTGGGGCATGTCAACGAGTTAAAGCTGCAGCGCGAAGCCCTCGAAGCTGTGGCCAAGCAGGTCATGGAAGAGCAGGGCGTGCAGATTCCCTACAAGTTCGGCACCATGATCGAGGTGCCGCGCGCGGCGCTGGTTGCCGACCAGTTGGCCGAGTACGCCGAGTTCTTCTCCTTTGGCACCAACGACATGACCCAAATGACCTTTGGCTACAGCCGTGACGACGCCGAGGAAAAGTTCCTGCGCGCCTATGTCGAGAAAAAGATCCTGCCGCACAACCCCTTCCAGTCGCTTGACCAGGAAGGCGTTGGCCAGTTGGTGGCCATGGCCGTCGAAAGGGGTCGCGCAGCGCGCCCCGATATCGAGCTGGGCGTGTGCGGTGAGCACGGCGGCGACCCGGATTCGATCGATTTCTTCCATCGTGTCGGGCTCAAGTACGTGTCCTGCTCGCCCTTCCGCGTTGCGGCCGCCCGTCTGGCTGCTGCGCAGGCCGCGATCCGCCACAAGTAAGCGCCACGTATCAAACCAGAGCCAGGCTCGCAACAAGCCTGGCTCTGTGTTATTGACACTCGGGGGGGCTCGGGTATCCTCAGAGCATGGTGAGAGTATGAGCATCTCGGACGAAATCAAGCAGCGCATCGATCTGGTCGAACTGATCGGCTCGTATGTGCCCCTCACCAAGGCGGGCGCCAACTACAAGGGACTGTGTCCCTTTCACAGCGAAAAGACGCCCTCCTTTGTGGTGTTCCCCGAGACGCAGACCTGGCATTGTTTCGGTTCTTGCGGTACTGGCGGCGACCTGTTTACCTTTATCATGCGCCGCGAGCGTTTAGAATTCCCCGAGGCGCTGCGCATGCTGGCCGAACGTGCCGGCGTGCAGCTCGCGCCGCCCTCGCCGCGCCAGCAGGAACTGCAGCACGAATTCGAAGAGCTGTGGCAGGCCAACGCGTCCGCGGCTGCTCAGTTTCATCGCTGGCTGCGCGAACACCCTGCTGCTGCTGAGGCACGCGGATACTTGGAGCGCCGCGGCGTGACAGAGGCCTCCATCGCCCGCTTTCAATTGGGCTATGCCCTGGATGACTGGCATGCCCTCGAGCTGGCCCTCACCGGGCACAGCCAGACCAACCTGCTCGACGCGGGGCTGCTGATCTGCAACGAGAACGGCAGCGTCTATGACCGCTTCCGCGGCCGGCTGATGTTCCCGATCCACGACCCGCAGGGCCACGTGGTGGGCTTTGGCGGGCGCGTGCTGGATGATTCCCAGCCAAAATACCTGAATACCCCGCAGACGCCCGTCTTTGACAAGGGACGCCTCCTGTACGGCCTGCACCTGGCGCGCCCCGCCATCCGCGATAGCGCCCAGGCGATCGTGGTTGAGGGCTATATGGACGTGGTCATCCCCCACCAGGAGGGCATCCGCAATGTGGTGGCGGTGATGGGCACCTCCCTCTCTGATAACCACATCGACGCGTTAAAGAACGTGCGCGACCTGGTGCTCGCGCTCGACCCCGATATCGCCGGGCTGCGCGCTACTGAGCGCGGCTACGGCGTGGCCAGCGCCGCCATGGAGCGTGAGGTGGTGCCGGTGCCGACCGCCGAGGGCTTGATCCGTTATGAAGAGCGCCTGGCGGCCAGCATCCGCGTGCTCGAGCTGCCCGACGGGCGCGACCCCGACGAGCTGGTGCGTAGCGATCGCGCCCGCTGGGATGCGCTGGTGGCCGAGGCACCGCCGGTGGTGCAGTATTTTATCAACAAGACCTATCAGCAGGCCGACCTGACGACTGCGCACGGCAAACGCGCTGCGGTGCAGCGCATGCTCGGCTTTATCGCCACGCTGGGCAACTCGATCGAGCGCAGCCATTATCTGCAGCAGATATCCGAGCTCTTTCGCACCGACGAACGCCAACTGCGTAACGAGCTGGAGGCCCTGCGGCGAGCTCCGCGGGTTGTAAGTGCCCCCCCGGCGCCACGCGAGCAAAAGGTCTATACCGACCCGATCCTCGAGCAGAGCCGGCGCTGCCTGGGTTTGCTCCTTTCCGACCTGAGTGCCGCGCGCGACGTGCTCTCGGTGGTCGAGCTGGACCCCGAGATGCTGCACGACGAGCGCGACCGCCAGGTGCTCGAAGCCATCTATGCCCACCCAGAAGCTGACCAGGCCGAGGAACTGATAGAACCCGACGGGCGATTTGACAGCGAGTTGCGTGACTATGTAGAATCCTTGCGTCAGGCGTGTATTGAGCCGCAAGGTTCACCAGATTCGTTCCGCGAAGATCTCTTCAAGACGGTTTTGCGCCTCAAACGCAGCTACCTGGCTCAACAAATCCTTCAATTGCAGTATGCCCAAGTGCAGGTGCACCAGGAAGGCAGCGCCGAACAACTGCGTGAGATCGTTGTCCTCACGGATCAGGTGTTCCAGGCGTTGCGTGCTGTCGATCAGGCGATGCTCAGTATTACCTATTCTGGCCGGCGCAGTGCCCAGGGGCAGCTGGTAAATCGGATGTTATGAAAGACCATAATAAAGAAGTCGAACAGCTGGTGGCAAAGGGTCTGCGAGAAGAGTTCATCACTCGTCAGGAGGTGGAGGAGCTCTTTCCGGGTGACAGTGCGCGTCTTGACCGCGTCGAAGAAGTGATCGCGCGCCTCAATGACGAAGGCATCCCCGTTATCGACACCAACGAAGACCCCGATAGCGAGATCAGCGACACCAGCCTGGCGACCATGCCAGAAGCAAGCGACGAGCAGCTGATGAGCCAGGCTGAAGCCGAGGCGATCAGCGACCCGGTGCGCATGTATCTGCGCGAAATCGGCACGGTGCCGCTCCTGACGGCGGCCGAGGAATCACGCCTGGCCAAGGCGATTCACTGCGGCTACGAGGCCGAGGCACGCCTGGATAATCCCAACCTTACGCCCAACAGGCGCACCTATTATGAGCGCTGCTACGATCGGGGCCTTTTGGCCCAGCATCGTCTGGCCGAGGCTAACCTGCGCCTGGTGGTATCGGTGGCCAAGCGCTACCTGGGGCGCGGTATTTCGCTGCTTGACCTGATCCAGGAGGGCAACCTCGGCTTGCTGCGTGCCGTCGAAAAGTTCGACTACCGCAAGGGCTACAAGTTCAGCACCTATGCCACCTGGTGGATCCGTCAGGCTATCAGCCACGCGATCGCCGACCAGGCGCGCACCATCCGCATTCCTGTGCACATGGTCGAATCGATCAACCGTGTGCTGCGCTCCAGCCACAACCTACAGCAGCAGCTCGGGCGCGAGCCGACTGCCGAAGAGATCGCCCTTAATTTAGATATGGTGCCCGGGCTGGATAGCAGCATGATCGAGACCGCCAGAGAGTCCGGCAACGAGATGCTGATCGCCGACGTCAACCGCCGCGTTGCCCAGGCGGCTGACAAGGTGCGCCATCTGATGCGCGTCTCGCAGGAGCCCATGTCGCTGGAGATGCCGGTGGGTTCGGAAGAAAACAGCGTGCTGGTGGATTTCATCCCCGACGATTCGATCGCCAGCCCCGTCGAGGAGACCACCCGCGAGCTGTTAAAGCAGCAGATGCAGGATATCCTCGGCTCGCTCACCGCGCGCGAACGCGAGGTGCTGGCCATGCGCTTTGGCCTGACGGACGACGAAGAGGCACACACCCTCGAAGAGGTGGGCCAACGCTTTGGGGTGACGCGCGAACGCATCCGCCAGATCGAGAGCAAGGCCCTGCGCAAGTTAAAGCACCCCTCGCGCAGCAAGAAACTGCGCGACTATCTGACGTAACGCACGTTAGCATTTGACGTTTCGGCCGGGATGGCTAGAATGCCTTTCAGTAACCGTATTCCTCGGTAGCTCAATGGTAGAGCGACCGGCTGTTAACCGGTTGGTTGTTGGTTCGAGTCCAGCCCGAGGAGCAGGTCCAAACAAAACCCCTCACCCATTATGGGCGAGGGGTTTATGTTATATGAACTTGATACGGTTAGATTTTTACCAGCGCCGCCTGAAAGGCCGGCAGCGCGATCTCGCCACGATGCCCCTCGCAAGCCCATTCGCCCTGCCAGGCCTCTGCGCCCATGTTCACCAGCGCGAGTGCCAGCGAGCCGTCGTCGGCGCGCCATAGCGACCCCATCACCTGCGGTAGTGTCACAGACACGATCGGCTCGACGGCAAAGTCGTGCGCGGCGTTCATCATGTGCCACACCGGCGTAAGAGTCGCCGGCGCGGGCGTCAATTCAGGAAAGCCCACCAGCTCGCCCAATGCCATCCACTTGGTGGCTTCGTGGCGCACCTTGGCGACCTGTTTGGCAAAGGCGGCCGCCGCGGTGTATTCGGGCTTTAAGATCTGCGCGCCCATCCAGCCCAGCTGCGCGCCAAAGATAAACATCTGTCCCAGCTTGGTGGCAAAGGCGGCCTGGTCGGCCATGTCGCCGTCGAAAATGTAACGCCCAAAGGTCAGCGACCTGCCGCTGTAGATGGCCGGGTAGAGCGGAATCAGCCCGTCGCGCGTCGAGTTGCACATTAAAAAGGCGTCCAGCTTGTCGGCAAAGGGCTCTGCGGCGTCTTCGGTGGTGAGCATCGAGTCGGGGTTGGCGCCCTTTGCCAGAGTATGCGCGCGCTCGAGCAGCTCGCGGTAGCCGCGCACCCAAAAGTCGCCGCCGCCGGGCAGGTGCGGATGCCCCGAATCGTAGCACAGCTTGGCCGGCGCCGCGCTCACCTGGTCGATGTAGACCGCATCCACGCCATACTCGCCGACCAGACGCTCGACAATCCCCGCGATCTTGCTCTGCCACTGCTCGGTGGTAGGGCACATCACCGCCAGCGCCACGTGGCTGGCGTAAACTTCGACATATTTTGTCAGCTCTTCATCCTTGGCACAGCTCAGCGCAGCGCGTTCGTCGCGCCACGAATCACTGCGCGGATCCCACAGCCGCCCGTTGATGTAGGGCATCACCCGCACGCCGGCAGCCTGCATGGCCCGCACGCCCTCAGCAAAGCCTTCCTTGGGCGGAAAGTATTCGGGGTAGTGGTCGTCAAAGGGGATCTCGTGCCACGAATACCAGTGCGTGGCGATGGGCACCTCAAAGTAGGCGGCAAACTGCTCTGCCAGGGGCACGGCATTGATGGCCGATCCGCCCGATTGCAGCCACATGGCAGTTTCCTTGAGCCACTGCGGTGTGCTGGCGCGCTCCGCTAGCGATTCTTGGGGCCACCAGTAGGCCTGCGGGAGCCACGCGCGGTAGAGCTTGGCGCCCGCCAGCCAGTTGCCGCGAAAGGCGCCGATCGCCGCCGGATAGGGCATGCGGTAACCCTGCGCCACCCCCACGGCTCCCATACCTTCGGGGTAGGTCACCAGCGCGTACTGCAGCGCCTGAGCTCCCTCGATCGGGGTTACGACCAGTTCCTTGTCGTAACCCTGCGGGTCGTGAGCCGTCAGGTACAGCCCGGCGCCGCCATCACACAGCGAAATGTGCTGCAGGTCGCAGGTACCGCACGGAAAATGGCCGTGGTAGCCCTTGCTGGCGGAAGGGTTGGGGATCAGCTGGCCCCAGCCATTCGGCACAGCCAACTCGGCGAATTCACCGGCCGCCAGCGGGCCGATCAGCGGGAACTCGACGCGTTCGACGCCCACAAAGGGCGAGTGGTTATCAACCTCCAGGCGCCACTCGGCATAAGGAGAGTCGGGCGAAAGGTCGATCAGGACGCGCACATCCAGCACATCGGTCAGCTCACCCACCGCCAAGCTGCGCCAATGCAGGGTCAACAGGTCGCCGCACATTTCGAGCTCGCACTGGGCAGGCGCGAGGCTATCGAGGCTCACGTCTTCGCGGATGATCGGCTTTTCAAAGCCGCCGGCGCGCCACTCGCGCTCATAACGCTCGTGGCGCAGCATCAGGCGCCACAGCGGTCCGCCAGGCACGCCCGCGGCGATGAATTCGTGCCCGTCGGCGCCCTGCAGGCTGGTTAGCTGCCAGTTGGGGGCGCGCTTGAAGGTAAAGCGCACCTGCTGGTTGGCCAGCGTTACGCTGGTGCGGTTGTCAGAGGTGGTGATGCTCATGATGGCCTCCTTTCGGGCGGGTAAATCCAGGTTTCACCTTGCGAGAGCAGCACGGGTACAACCTTGGGCGCCAGCTCGCGGCAGGCCTCCAGGAACTGGGCCGGGTTGCCGTTGTGTTCGGCAAACATCCAAAAGTGGCAGGGGATGGCGTACTCGGCGCCGGAAACGGCAGCCAGCTGGGCAGCCTGCACCCCGTCGAGGTTGCCAAAGGCGCCATTGATCGGTGGGATGATGACCTGCGGATGCAGGCCGATGGCATCCTGCATGCGTTCGGGGCGGTAAGCCGTATCGCCCACCTGCCAGACCCTTATCCCGCCGCATTCGACCACTACCCCGATGGCGTGCGGCGTGCCCTCGCCGTGGTCGGCATATACGCCCCACAGCGTCACGTCGCCCAGGGTGAGATGCTCGCCCGCAGCCAGGGCGCTGTAGCGTGCACGCGGCAGCCCCATGCGTTCATATTCGGGGATGCAATCGAGCGCGCCGACGAAATGCGTGCGCGGATTGCGCGCGATGATCGGCAGGGCGTCCAGGTCGAGGTGATCGCCATGGGCGTGCGTCGAAATGACATAATCCGCCTCGACCTCGTCCGCCTCGACGGGCGTGCCCATCAGGCGCTTGAAGCCATGCATGCGGTAGACGTAATCGGAGAGGTAGGGGTCGACATAAAGGATCGTGCCGGCCGGCGTTTTAAAAACACAGCCGGCCTGTGCGAGCCAGGTGATCGCCAGGGTTCCCTGCGCGACCGTCAGTTCGCGCAAACGTTGGGCGGTGCGGATAGTCATGTCGTCTCCTTAGTCCGGAATCTCGCCGATGAGGCGCTCGAGCCCCGTGCGACCGTTGCCGAGGTGCAATTCGACGTGCCACGTGCAGCTGGCATGCGGCGCCAGGGTAAAGGATGCCCCGCGCTGGCTGGCGATGTCGATGGCATCCGGCCAGCCCTTGCAGGGCTCGAGGATCACGGTATAGGCCTCTTGCCCGCGATCGGGCCAGGCTCCGCGCAGCGCGCAGACTCCCACATAGGGAATTTCGCTGCGGTCAAACGTAAAGCAGGCATAGTTCCCCGTATCAGCCTGCCAGAGGGCTGCCCAACCGGCTTCAAGCCCGCCGGTGTAGAGTTTATAGTTGCTGCCGGCGCGCGGCGGCCCCGGACGCGAGAGGTCGAGGGGTTCGCCCGAGCTGGTGATGACGTGCGGCCAGGTGTGCTTGGCGAGGAACCCGCCCAGGTGACCGCCGTCAGAAGCCTCCATGATGATCTGTGCCCCCTCCGGCACCAGAATGCGCGTCTGGGGGGTGATGTTAAAAAACGGGTGCATCGACCACAGCACCGGCATGGAGTAGGGAGAGAGGTTCTCGGCGCGGTAATCGACCCTTAGTGTGCCGGCGGAGGGTAGGCTGAGGCGCCGTTCAAAGTGATAGGGCAGTCTGACGCCGTGCACCCACATCATCACGCCGCCCTCATCGGCGCGCCATCTCCAGGGCTGCTGCCAGATCTCGCCATGGTCGGCGATCACGGTTCCCTGCCAGGGCTCGGCTGGGTAGGGGGCCGGGTTAATGGTGGGAAAGCACTCGTCCCAGCCGGAGATGTCGTAATCGGTGAATACCGCGTCGTAGGGCGCGGGTGTGAGGGCGCGGTCGGGCTGACGCCACATGAATTCGTAACCGCTCGTGAGGTCCTTGACCGAGATGATCTTGCCGCCCAGGGCGGGGATCGTCACGATCTGCAGGCTGGCATCCCGCAGGCAGAGTGCCTCGCGGGCCTCGTAGCGCATCTGGCAGAACTCGACCATGGCACACCTCCGGGACGGATGTCATGCTTACCCGGCGGCATTATATCCGAGGAGCAGGGCCTGTCCAGGAGGCCAACCCACAGGCGTCCTATTCACGCGCTGCGCGGCTGAACCCCGGCAGCTACTGAGCCGGCGCAGTCTCCATCTTTTTCTGGATGGCGTCCAGCACGCTCTGGAGCGGCTCGTCCTTGGCGAGGGCTGCTTCGATGGTATTGTGTAGGCGTCAAACTCGCGCCGATAAGCTGCCATGTTAAAAGCGTTATAGATCAGCAGTTTGCCCTCCAGCGCCGCACTGCCCGCTTCAAGCGCCAGCTGGTCGCCCAGTTCGGCAGGTTCGAGGGCTCTGTGCACCGAATTGCGCGCCGGCAGATAGAGCTCGGGGGGCGCTGGCGGCTGAGGCCCTCCAGCAGGCCAAAGGCGGCATCGCCATCGGCGGCCTTGGCCGACACCATGAATACATAAACCTGTGCGGTGGTGGCGGCCTGCTTGCCAACCGGCAGGGCGGTGGCGCCCCAGTTAAAGGGCCAGGCTCTGGCGGGGTCGGTAAAATCGCCCCCACGCTGCGAATACGCGTCATACCACATGCCGATGCTGCCCTGGTTGATGGCACGTTCCAGGTCAGATGCACTTTGGCCAAAGTTGCGGATCTGTTCGGCCCGGGTGGGAAAGCCGTGCTGATTGTTGATCACACCAGTCAGCCAGGCGAGCGCCTCGGTGTTGGCCGGCAGGTTAAAGGTGGGGCCGCTAAAGGTGGCATAATCGTCATACAGCGTGCCGCCGTTCTGGTAGATGAGGGTGGGCAGCACCACATTGTGGGAGAGGATCAGAGCGCCGAACACGCCCTCGTCGGGTTGGCTGATGGCGGCCGCCTTTTCGCTAAAGGTTTGCCAGTTCAGACCCTCGGCGGGCGGCTCGACGCCAACGGCCTGAAACAGGTCGGTGTTGTAATAGAGGATCACCGGGTCGACGAACCAGGGGATTGCCCACTGCTCGCCGCCGCGCTGAAAGGCCTCCAGCAAGCCGGCGGGATAATCCTCCTGCCAGGCTTTAGGGTCCAGCTCCATCCAGGTTTGAGGGTGGCAACCTCACCCGCCTCAGCCAGGCGGCCCATAAAGACGGATGGCAGGAGCACTAGGTCAAAGTCAGCGGCGCTGAGGCTTTCGAGACTGCCGAAATTGAGCGGCACCAGCTCGACCGTCACGTTGGGATGTTCGGCAGTGTAGGCATCGGCGGCATCCTGAAAGCCCTTGGTGACGGCGTCGTTAACGGCACTGTTAGAGCTCAAAAATGTAAAGTAGCCAAAGCGAAGTGTTATCGACCTGGTGGGCACCGGAACGGCCTGGCAGCAGCCGCTCAGAGCAGCCGTCAGCAGGATGCCGCACAGGATGATCCGCAGGGTGGTGGTGATTCGTACCATCATCTTGCCTCCTTGACGGGCGCGGTGACGCAGCGTGTTAGCTCGATGGTAACGGATTGTGACGGCGCGAGCAAACGCGCCCGACTTTGTCATTGTCTGTCACCTGCTGGAGAGCACTCGACAAAACTCAGCGTGATGCCCAAAGTCAGCTCCAACAGGCGCATGGCTCGATACGGTCAGTTCGGTCGTCTCGGTGGACTGTTATGTGATCAGGTTACGCACATAACACTCCGGAAGATGTTCACCGCCTGGTGCAGCTCTTCGCTACCGGTCAGGTCCCTACAGTGGCAGTGGATATACCTCATTGAGCATCGGGTAAAGCCCATAGCCCCGCCAGGGCTGCTCGGTCTCCTCCAGGGTGAGCGGGGCGCTGGGGCGCACATGGTTGATATAGTTCAGCACGGCCTCATCGAACGCGTTGGTGTTGATGTAGGTGATCCTTTGACACACCGAAAACGGGGTTACGATAACCATATCATCGATGTCATATGCGTCCATCGAGACGATCACACCCAGCTCTCGGTAGATCAAGAGCAGCTTATGACTCGATTGCACCAAGCTGGGCCAGTCCTGCACCACCGCCACCGCGTCGGGCTTGCCGTAGAGCGCCAGCACGCGGTAGAGGTGGGTGTCTTTGAAATACGATCCTGGTAACAACATAGTTTTCGACACTCAAACCGCCCAGCATCTGACCGGGAATCCCAAAATATAGGTGGCGGGTTTCATCCCAGCCAGGATTGTCATAGTGCATCTGGATGACCGGTGAGAGCTCCAGAGTGTGCACGGCGTCCATGACATAGGTCTCACCGGGGGGTGATGCCATTCCAGCAGGGCGGCGGGCAGCTGGATTGCGAGAGGTACCGCGTGCTGGCCGAGACCCAGGCGACGAGCCCATCGCACTGGCAGGCCTGACAGCTGCAGCTGATCAGCAAAAAAACAACGATCAAGATCGCCACGGTCCTATGTGACATGGATCTCCTGACGGGCTATACCCCTATTCTATACCGATTTTATCGTTGCAGCGCCTCCAATGCGGCGGGTTGGGTGTTTGCGTTTTCATCGCGCTGCCTCGCTGCTTTGGAGATCTGCGTACCAGCCATAGCCCAGCCAGGGCTGCTCTGTTTCCTTCAGGGTGAGCCGGTAGCTGGGCTGATAACGGTTGATATATCTGATCAGAGTCTTGTCAAAAGTCTCGGTGTTAAGATAGGTGATCGATTGACACAGCGAAAGCGGGGTTACCGCGACGATTTTCTCGCCAGGCACATACAATCGGGCGATCACCCCCGACTTGCGATAGATCAACAGCACCTCTGTGCGCGACCGCAGGGAGGCGTACTTGTCCCGCACTACGGCTACCGCGTCGGGCTTGCCGTAGAGCGCCAGCACGCGAAAGGTGAAAGCTGTCCTCGAAAACACACTGCGAAACGACGTAATTCCTGGCGTTCAGCCTGCCACGCATGCCCTGGGCGACCTCAAACGCGAGATATTGGGGGTCGACTTCTGAAGAGCGCTCGACGAAACTCAGCGTGATGCCCGGAGTCAGCTCAAACAGACTTACGGCATCGATAATACGGGTCGTGCCGGGCACAATACCGTTCCAGCAGGGCGATGGGCAGCTGGATTGCGACAGGTGGCTGGTGCTGGCGGAGACCAGGACGGATACCCCATGCGCGTAATAAGCCAAGCAGGCGCAGGAGACCACCAGGAACCCCAGCAGAATCAATGCGAGCAGCTTTTTGAACACGGTTCTCCTGTTGACCTATAACCACTCGAGCAGTTCTGCCAAATAGCGCGTATAGGCGATAAAGTCGGGCCAGCTGATATCAGGGGGCACGCCGTGGTCGCAGCTGGGGATGAATCCGCCTGTCTCGAGCAAGGGCGGCACCACCCGCTCGAGCTCGGTGCGCATTACACTGCCGCCCGCCGCTAGGGCGCGCTTATCCAGCCCTCCGCGGTAGCCCATCTGCGTGCCATAGGTGCGCCGTGCCGCCACAATGTCATTGCCGGCCGCCACTTCCATCGGGTCACAGACGTTGATGCCGGCCTCTATCCAGATCGGGATCAGCTCGCTCACCTCGCCATCCGAATCCATGTCGATCACCCGCACGCCCGCCTCGCGCGCCAGTTTGACCCATGCGCGATACACCGGCAGCAGGTAGCGGCGCGTCATGGCCGGCGAGAGCATGCTGTGAGCCTTGTAGGCCATATCCTCTGATATTTGCAGCACATCGATGGGGAGCTCGTCAAAGGCGCGCGTCAGCACTCGGCAGGTAAAGCGCTGCCAGAAATCGCACAACTCGGCGATAAACTCGGGCTGCTCGATGAACGCCAGGCAGAGGCCTTCCATGCCCATCCATTCGCGCATCTGCCAAAATGGGCCGTTGATCGAGATGACAGCGGCGCAGCCGCTTGCGTGGATGCCCTCTGCCGCCGCCGCGGGATCGACCGGGTAACGCTCAGGCGCGTCGCCATCGTAGCGCCAGGCAAGCACCTCCCAGTCGGCCGGGCTCTCCACCGGGAAGCGGTGCCAGCGGCGCGTGACGAAATCCTTGGCGGTGCGGATATAGGTATAGTCGTAGGTGTCAGAGATCTCGGTGATGGCGCCCATCCAGTCCTGCACGATATAGTGCCCGTCGCGATGCTCCAGCACGCGCTCCTCAAAGGTGGGCAGCATGCGCGTCGAGATATCAACCCCCACCGGTCCGCTAAAGGCCTCGATCGGCAAGCCCAGCTCACGGCTGAGCGCAGCCAGATAGTGCTTGTCGGATGCAAGCCCCTGGCTGTGCCAGGCGGCGAGGGTCGATTCGCGCGGTCCGCCGGGCATCAGCGGCACGCGCTCGGGCTGCCCAAAGGTGAGGGCCTCCAGGTAGCGCTCACGCGGGGTCGTCTGCATCGTCGGCCTCCCTCAGTTGATGGCTCTCGCGAAGACGCCTGGCAAGGGCATCCGGCACGCGCCCGGTCTTGCCGAGCTCGCTGATGGCCGACTCGACGTCGCGAAAGTGCACCGGCCCGGCCGGCGGTAGATCGAGCGATCCCCTGCCGCCATCGTGATGGGCATCACCCGCCAGCAGGGCATCCAACTCGGCCGGGCTGCCCGATCTCACCACTGGCGGTAATGGCGGCAGCAGCTGGGCCAGCCAGACGGCGGATTCAGCCTCGCCGTTCGAGACGAGCACATCGCCCAGGGCGGCGGCCAGGGCGCGGCAGGCGTTCAGTAAAACGGCACTGGTCTGGATGCCGGGCGCCACCGGGCTCAGCAGGAGCGCGTGGTCGGCATCACAGGCGCGCACGAGAGGTTGGGGCAGTTCGGCTGCCTGCATGCCTTCCGGCAGCACCAGAATCTGAGCGCTATCCGCTGCCTGCCAGCTACCCTCAAACACGCTGACGAGCACCACCTCGTCTTGCGTGGCTGCCCAGGCGAGTAGCTCCGGCTCTGCAGCGCTGGCCATGGTCACTGTGGGCTGCCAGAGGAGCTCCAGGTTGCCGTGCAGATACACCACGTAGGGCAGATGCGCCTCATCCAGGCGCGCCAGCCACCCTTCGGGGTAGGCGGCATCGGCGCGCGTGATCACGCGGATACCCGTGCGCGCCAGGCTGGCTTGTTCGGCAGCGGCTCGTTCTGCGCCCTTGGGCAGCTCACGCAGCGCCCGCCAGAGCTTGTCATCTACCTCGCCAAGCACAGGGTCGCCGCGCTCGGCCTGCGGCAGGTCGCTGGCGGCGCGCCCCAGCTCGACGCACCATGAGTGCAGGAGCTGCTTGGCACGGTTGCGGCGGATAACGCACGATTCCAGCAGAGCCTGCCACCAGGCGGATTCGGGCAACGCTTTACTCATGCCGCCCAGTATAGATGCCCCAATGCTGCTTGGCAATGAACCCTTTGACATGCCTGCTGCGCTCAGCTACACTAGCGACAATCACTACCGGAGGGCAAGATGAGCGAGCAACCAGGCCACCAATCCGGTCGGGAGTGGGCATGAACGCGGCCGCGATTTCCTGGTGGCAGCCGCTGGTGGTCGTGCTGCAGCTCGTCATCTTGGTGATGCTGCTGTCCTGGCTGGCACTCGCGGCCCTCAAATGGTCGCTGCTGCACTCGTACCGCTCACGCGTTTCGGTGCTGGCTTATTACGACCGCCTCCTGCTTGCACTGGAAGATCACAAGCTCTTTTGGCCCGAGCAGTCCCAGTTTGGACCCTACCAACCGCCCGTCGAGGGTGCCTTTGGGCAGCTGCAGGCTTTTGAGACCTATCTGGAAGCTGCCGGCAGCATCGCCGAACCGCTGCGCACGGCGCAACTTCCTAGCTGTAGCCTGGCGGACATCGTCACATTGCGCTGCTGGGGTATGGTGCACAGCACCTGGCAAGTCTGGAAGCAAGTCAGGTTGCTGGCCGACCGCCTGAGCGATGCCACCAGCGCCTACACCGAACTGCAGAATTATCGCGAAAGGGTGCTGGCGATCCCTTCCGACGTGCGTGCTCAGGTGGCCTTGCGCCGTTACGAGCTCGAGCAGGCTGCGCTGCACCTCGAAAGCGAACGTGTGGTGCAGACCAATGGGCTGGATGCCTACGATACGGGCATCGGCTCGCTCGACCGCCAGATCAGCTCGCTGGAGAGCGACCTAGGCGAGAGCGGCGAGGTGGATCCCGCGGTACTCGAGCGCGCAACCGAGCTGCTCGGCTCGGTGACGCAGGGCATCAGCATCCTCACCCATGACCTCTCAGCTCTCACCACCGCGCGCACCAGCGCCGAAGAAGCTCTTGAGCGGGATGCAGAGCTCCTGAGCAGCGTGCAGGATTGCTGGCGCGCTATTCAGCGCCGCGGATTCCGCGAACAGGCTATTGACGAGGTCCTGCTGGGCCTTGCCGCCTCGCGCGATGACCTGCAAACTCGCCTGAGCCAGCGCAGCCGCGAGGCCTTTCGCACCGTGTTGGCCCAGTCGGATGCCTACAACGAGCGCGTCCAGCTCCTGCAGGCCGACCTGGAGGGTATCGAGAACTCGCTGAGCGAGGTGGATGCCAACTTGCACACGGCTGCCGACGAGCTTTCCGCCGCCGGTGTGCTCTTGCGCACCTTCCATGAGCAATCTCCCCTCACGCATGCCGATGTGACTTCTGCCCTGTACGACACAGCCTCAGCGCAGCTGGCGGCTGCCAGTGACACGCGCCAGCAGGGCACGCGCGAGGCGCTAAAGACTGCGGGTGCCCAGGCTGACCTGTCGCGCCGCCAGGCTGCCGACGTGACGACGCGCATCGCCGTATTCCAGGAGCGCACCGGCACCACTATGATGCTCTGGCAGCGCCTCAACCACGGCGACATCAGCGATCTTCGCGAGCGCATGGCCAAAACGGTGGCGCGTCTTGACGAATACCCCAAGCACCAGCCGGCCACCACCGAACTGCAGCGCAACATCGAGCTGGCCCAGCGCGAGGCCGAATTGGCGCTCAGCTATATGAGTGCCGAACTGCGCGAACGCGGTGAAGTGATCGAATCACAGCTGGATGACACCCTCGAAGCCCTGCAATATGCCGCGCGCGGCACCGAATACGTGGCTGGCGGGATCGGCCAGCTCAACGAGCTGATCGAGGGTATCGAGAAAAAGCGCCTGCAGACCGAGCAGGAAGTGGCGATGCTGTTGTATGTCGACCTGCCGGCCGTCGAACAGCTCTCGGGCAGCATGCTGGTGGAGCTGCGCGAGACGCTCATCAACCTGGCGATGACCATCCGCCGCGACGGCGCGCAGCTGCTTGATCCTTCCCAGACCGAATACGACCAGGCGCTGCGCTTTGTGCTGCCCAACCTGCGCCGCCAGCTCGACCAGGTGCGCAGCGCGCACGCCACCAATATCCGCCAGATGCAGCTGCAGTACGAGGCCGAGCGCAACCAGCTGGCGCGCTCGTGGGCGCAGCTCGAGTCGATCGACCTCTCGCAGCTGAGCGTGGTGGAACCCCTGATCGCCAAAGCCGAGGCGGAATATCAGGCCTGGCAGCAGGATACCGCCGAGGCGCAGGATAACCCCTACCTGATGAGCCAGGTGCTGGGCCGGCGCAGTGCCGAGCTCGACCAACGCCTGAATGCCCTGCAGTGCGACATTGCCGACGCACGTGTCTCGTTGAAGGAACTCGACAAGGCCTTTCAGCAGCGCTACAGCCAGGCCAACGCCATGCGCGAGCGCCTACGGCAGATCAGCGCTTCCAGCATGTGGCCGAACCTGCCGTGGGATATCGAGGCTGACCGTTCATGGGCGCAGGTGGTCGAGATGCAAAAGCGCATCCAACAAGCTGACACCCTGCCGGCTCTGCTGGATGCCTGGCAGCACGCTTTGGGGGCTAGCACCGAGCTCGTCAAGCTCTATGAGCGGGGCGAGGCGCAGGCACGTGATGGGCTGGGACATCTGCAGAATGAGCTGAAAGCGGTGCAGGCTATCAAGCAGCGCGTGCAGCATCAGGCGGATGCCGCGATGCGCCGCGACGAGACCGACGAAACCCGCAAGCTGGCCAAACTGGTGGCACAGACCGATCATCTGATCGCCCTATCGCTCAAGGAAGCCCACTTTGATGCCGCAATGCGTCACCTCAAGCAGGCGCGCGAGGCGCTTATGAGGCTGTAGGTCCGCCGCGCTCAATTTCTTTCAGGTTGCTGGCGGCTTCTGCCACTACCGGGATGCCGCGCGCCAGGCACAGCACCAGCGCGATCCAAGTCGTAACAGTAAAAATCGTGTGCGCGGTTGTCACCCAGTCGGGCGGTACCGCGGCCCCTTTGGCGAATGCGGCGAGCGCATTCGTCAGCGCCAGCCCGGCAAACGAAATCGCCTTGATAATGGCATAGCTGCTGCGCATCCACGGGCTGCCCACCAGCCACTTGCCCACACGCGTGCGCATGGTGCTAAAAGGCGCCACCCCGCGGCTGATGCCAACGCTGCGCACTGAATCCACCGCCACCCCGCGCACGACAAAGATAAGCGGAATCACCACCGGCACCAGACGCAGATGCGCAAACACGATCCACAGCGCGAGCTCGACGGCACGGTCTGCCATGATATCCAGCACCGATCCCAAGAGCGAGGTCTCATTGCGCGATCGGGCAACATAACCATCCAGCGAGTCCATCACGATCAGCAGGATCAGCAGCGGGACGCTGGCCAGCTTGGCCGGAGCACTCGGCAGATACAACAGCACAATGGCTAGGATGAGGACCGGAAAGCGCGCGATGGTGATCAGGTTAGCCACGGTTCGATTCCTTTGTCGTCGGTGCCAAGCATCTGGCGCGTCAGGGCGATATCCTGGTGGATCTGCTCAATGAGCGCCTCACGGCTCTCAAACACCAACTCGGGGCGCAGGTACTGTATCAGCTGCAGCTCGAGTTGGGCATTGTAGACGTCGCCATCATAGCCCAACAGGTGCGCTTCGAGCAAGCGCTCGCTCTCGCCAAAGCTCGGGCGGATGCCAATGTTCAGGGCTGCCATCCGGCGCTCGCCCTTGACCAGCGCCCAAGCGGCGTAGACGCCGTTGGTGGGGATGACGCGCTCAGGGTCGCAGGCAATGTTGGCGGTGCGGACGCCCAGCGTACGCCCGACATGCCGGCCCTGAATGACGGTGCCGCCGATGGTATAAGGCCGCCCCAGGAGGCGCGCAGCATCCGCAACCTGCCCGGCCAGCACCAGTTCACGGATGCGCGTCGAGTTGATCGGCGCTCCGCCATCCATGAGCGCTTCGATCACATGCAGTTGGTAGCCCAGCCGCTCACCATATTGTGCCAGATGCGCAGCATCGCCCTGCTGGCCGGCGCCCAGGCGAAAGTCGTGCCCTATCCACAGTTCGCGCATGCACAGCCCCGCGCTGATGTGATCGACAAAGTCCTCGGCACGCATCGCCGCCAGCTCGGGGGTGAATTCCAGCGCGATCACGCGGTTAAAGCCGGCCGTGCGCAGCCTAGAGAGGCGTTCCTCGGTGCTGGTGAGGTAGGCAACGGGCAGCTCAGGGTGCAGCACACTGCGCGGATGCGGCACAAAGGTGATCACGATGGCCTCGCGATCGACGGCAGCGGCGCGCGCCAGCACCTGGCTGATCAGGTGCTGATGCCCGCGATGCAGCCCATCAAAGGTGCCGATCGTCACCACGCTTTCGCGCGGCGGCGTTGGCTCAAGGGCGCTGATGAGGCGCTCAGTCATGCGCGAGCACCTTGATCGGCTGCCAGCTGGCTGCCTCCGGGACATAGCGCAGGATTGCGACCAGATCGCCATCCGGCGCCAGGGCATATCCCAGCTGATCCTCGTTCACGACGTCCTCGGCGCTTACCCGGCGGCCGTGGCGTACTTCGGCCATGCCGGCCTCGTCCAGCTGCACGGCGCGCATATAGCTTAGGCCTGTCTGCATCGGAAGCAGATGGGTTTGCCAGTTGTCGGCGCTCAGGGCATCCAGCGCGATGGCCTCGGCCAGCGTAAAGGCGCCGGCGCTCTCTCGCACCAGCCCTGCCATATATGCCCCGCATCCCAAAGCCTGGCCCAGGTCGTGCGCCAACGAGCGGATATAGGTGCCCGACGAACAGTGCACCCGCAAGGATGCCAGGGGCGGCTCCCAGCGCACTACCTCGAGGGCGTAAATGGTGACCTGGCGCGCCTCGCGCGCCACCGAGATGCCGCGGCGCGCCATTTTATAAAGCGGTTTGCCGCGCAGTTTGACGGCCGAATACATCGGCGGGACCTGGGCGATCTCGCCGATAAAGCGCGGCAGGGCACTCTCGAGGTCCTCTAGGGTAAGGTGCTGCCAGGGGCGCTCTTCGCTGACGGGGGTCTCGCAGTCGTAGGAAGGAGTCTGCTGGCCGAGGCGCAACTCTGCCAGATAGGTCTTGTCGCTGGCGCCCAGGTATTCGGCCAGGCGGGTGGCTTGCCCCAGACACAGCATCAGCACGCCGCTGGCTAATGGGTCGAGCGTGCCGGCGTGTCCGGCGCGGGTCACATGCGTGGTGCGGCGCACGCGGTTGACCACATCGTGCGAGCTCATGCCACGCGGCTTGTCGATGACCAGCAGCCCGTCGCGCATCTAGGGGGCGCTTTCTGCCACCAGCGGCAAGAGCATCTCAAGCAGATAGCTGCGCGCAGCCGTCAGGCTCATATGCAGCACACAGCCGGCTGCCTGCGGATGTCCGCCGCCGCCCATCGCCTTGGCTGCTGCAGAGATGTCGATCGGGCTGACAGAACGCATGCTCACGTCCACGATCCTTGGAGCTGTTTCCCTCATCACCGCCGAGATGAGCACGCCATCCAACCCCACCAGCCACGACGAGAGGCCATTGGTGGACGAATCATCCGCCTGCACACTTGTCAGGTAATCGTGGTCGAGTGCGGTGATCAGCACACCGCGCTCATTCACCGCAGCCGTCATTGCCTGGCGCCAAACTGCCAGCGCCGAATAAGGGCGCCGATTGAGCACCGAGGAGGCGATCTCTACCAGCGGTGCGCCCAGCTGCTGCAGCTTGGCGGCCGCCAGGAGCGAGCTGGGAGCGGTGTTGCTGGTGATAAAGCACTGTGTATCGCCCACGATGCCAGCCAGCAGGCAGGTAGCCGTCTTGGAGCTGATGTTGATGCCGCGCAATTGCAGCATGTCGAGGATCATTTCACTGGTGGCGGGCACGTCCTGCACCCAGTTAAGGTCGCCATAGCGGGTGTTGGTGACGTGGTGGTCGATCACCAGTAAGGGGGCACTGCCGAAAGCATCACGCCGGTAGAGGCTGCCCAGACGGCGCTCGTCGGAGGCATCCACCGCCAGCACCACCTCCTGGCCGCCGTAGGGGGCGGCCGAGACACGCTCGCTGCCCGGCAGAAAGTGCAGTTCGTGAGGCACGGGGTCCTGGCAGACCACCTGACAGGCTATGTCCAGTTCCTCGAGCGCCCAGGCAAGCCCCAGCGCAGCGCCGAGGGTGTCGGCATCCGGCTGGATGTGGGCGATGATATGGGCGCTTTTGGCTGCCAGCAGCCAGTCGATCAGACGGTCACGCTCATTCGTCGCTGTCGTCATCCTCGTGCTCCGCGCTCTCGTCGCTGTTGTCAGCGGGCAAGTCGATTTCCTTGAGCAGCGCGTCGATGCGCTGGCCATAGTGCCACGAGTTATCGGTGCGGAACTCGAGCTCGGGCACATAGTTCCAGTGCAGCAGTCGCCCCAGCTCGCGCCGCAGCACCCCGCGCGCACTGAGCAGCCCGGCCATGCCGGCGCTCAATGCCTCGGGGCTATCAAAGTGCGCCACATACACCCGCGCAATGCGCCGGTCGGGCGTCATAGAGACCTCGGTGATCACCAGCCCCTCGACACGCGGGTCGTGCACCAGGTCGCGCAGGAGGAGGGTCAGCTCGTCGCGGATAAAACTGGCTGCTTTTTGGATGCGATATCCTGGCATGGGAGACTCAGCGTTTGTCCTGTTCCATGATGTAGAACTCGATGATGTCGTCGGGCTTGAGGTCCGAATAGCCCTCGATGCCGATGCCGCATTCCATACCGGTGCCAACCTCGCGCACATCTTCGGTAAAGCGCTTGAGAGACGCTACGCGCCCCTCGTGGAGCACCTGGTTGCCGCGATGCACCCGTACCAGGGCGTTGCGCAGGGCTTTGCCTTCCTGTACCTGGCTGCCGGCGATCGTGCCGGTGCCCGAGATATGGAACAACTGCCGAACGATGGCCTTGCCCTGTTTCACCTCGTGATAGGTGGGAGCCAGCATGCCCGTCAGGGCATTCTGGATATCTTCGATCACGCGGTAGATGATCGAGTAGGTGCGGATGTCGATCTTGTTGGTTTCAGCCAGGCGCGCGGCTGCGGCATCCACAGTCACGTTAAAGCCGATGATAAACGACTGGTCGGCCGAGGCCAGCGATACGTCCGATTCGGTAATCGCGCCGACGCCCTCGTGCACGATGCGCACCTTGAGCTCGCCGGCTTCGAGCTTGGTCAGCGAGTTGCGGATCGGCTCGAGGCTGCCTTGCACGTCGGCTTTGAGGATCAGGTTGAGCGTCTTGACCTGGCCGGCCTGTGCCTGGGCGAAAATGTCCTCTAGCGAGATCGGCGCGGCGGGGGCATTGCTGGCCTCACGGGCTGCCTGGCTGGCTGCCGAAGCACGTTCGCGCGCAATACGCTCGTTTTCCACCATCTCAAAAGAGTCGCCGGCCTGCGGAATGGTGTTCAAGCCGATCACCACCACCGGCGTAGAGGGACCCGCGCGCTTGATGGGCTTGTTCTGGTAGTTAAACATGGCGCGGATCTTGCCGGCTGCGGTGCCCACCAACAGGGCATCGCCCACCTTGAGCACGCCTTCCTGCACCAATAGGGTGGCTGTGGGGCCGCGCTGGGCATCCTGGCGGCCTTCGATCACCACACCCGTCGGATTGCGGTGCGGATTGGCTTTAAGGTCGGCCATCTCGGCCACTAGCAGGATCATCCCCAGCAGGTCGTCGATACCGCGGCGTGTCTTGGCCGATACGTTGACACAGATCGTGTCGCCGCCGTATTCCTCCACCACCAGGCCCACATCCGCCAGCTGCTGCTTGACACGTTCCGGGTTGGCGACCAGCAGATCGATCTTGTTGAGCGCCACGATGATCGGCACCTGGGCGGCGCGTGCATGGTTGATCGCCTCGCGCGTCTGAGGCTGCACGCCGTCATCGGCGGCTACCACCAGCACGGCGATATCCGTCAGGTTGGCACCGCGTGCGCGCATGGCGGTAAAGGCCTCGTGGCCGGGGGTGTCTAAAAAGGTGATCACTTTATCCTGCGCCTCAGCCTGGTATGCGCCTATGTGCTGGGTGATAAAGCCAGCCTCACGCGCGGCCTGGTTGCTGTCGCGGATGGCATCCAAGAGCGAGGTCTTGCCGTGGTCAACGTGTCCGAGGATCGTCACCACCGGCGGACGCGTGCGCAGGAATCTCTTTTCCTCGTCGCTATAGACCGTCTTACGGCTCTGGGGCGCCTCAGCCTCTTCGTCAGCCTCGGCGACCTGCGGCTCGGGAGCTTTGAACTCCTTGACCTCAAAGCCCATATCGCTGGCAATGATTGCGGCAGTGTCGTAATCGATCTCCTGGTTGATGTTGGCCATCACACCGGCTGACATAAGCTGCTTGATCAGCTCGATCGGGCTGCAGCCCATACGCTCGGAAAGCTCGCGCACTGTGATACGCGCGGGCAGCACCAGGTTTTTATTAACGGGCTCAGGAGCCGGACGCGGGGTATTGTTGGGCTGGCTCGATCCGCCGGCACCCTGTCCGGGGCGGCGCTGGCTCGAACTCGGTCTGTTGCTGGAAACGGGACGGTTGGGTCGGTTTTTCATGGGGTACACCCCTTTCACAAATTTCAGCCAAAGTGCGCTTAAGCGCTGCAGGCCGGGTGGACTGACTCAGGGGTGCGTTTTGGGCGAGGTGCTGATCAGCGACCTGTCATCACATGCCCCTGTTAATCCTTCTGGCTGCCCATCAGGGGGGCGCCAGCTGTGTTGGCTTTTGAGCTGTTCACCTCAATCCACCTGGTTCGCGACGGCCTGCGGCTCGTCGTCATAACTGGATGCCGCGGCCTCGATGGCACTGCGGCTCTCTTCGGATACATCCACCTCGAGGGCTTTGACGATGCGATCGCGCTGCAACGCCCCCAATATGCAGCTGCGGCGCCGGCAGACATAAGCCCCGCGGCCGGAGAGCTTGCCGGTGGCGTCCAGCACCACCTCACCCGAGGGCGTACGCACGATGCGCAGCAGCTCGCGCTTGATGCTGATGGTGCGGCAGGTGATGCAGGTGCGTTGCGGCTGTCTGCGCTGCCGCACAGGCTTTTTGGCCATGGCGCGGCCTACTCCTCGTCGTCGTAATCCCAGCCGCTCGAACGGCCCGGCTTGCGGCGCTTTTTCGAGATCACACGTCCCAGGCGCTCGTCAAACACCAGTGTGCGCGACTTGCTCCTGTCACGCTTTCCTCCGCGCTGGCTTGCGCGCGGTTGTTCATCATCCTCAACAATCTCGGAAAACTCTTCCTCTTCAACCTCTTCGGGCTCCTGGACGGCCGGCTCGGTCACCAGCTCCGGCTCAGAGACCACCTCGGCCATTTCCGCTGCCTCGTCGGCGGGCGTCAGGGCTGGCTCCAACGGGTAGAGCTCTTCGACATCCTGCTCGAGCTCTTCGGCTTCTCCGGCGATGCCGTCTTCCAGGGCAAGTTCGTCAGTAGCTGCCTCCAGCTCTTCTTCTTCGTCCAGCGAGGCATTCGCCTCTGCCAACAGGGCGGCGGCGGCTTCGCGCGCGGCTTGGGCTTCCTGAGCCAGTGCGGCGGCTTGGGCGGCTTCTGCCTCGAGCTGCTCCTGATCCTCGGCGGCTTCCGTCTCGGAGCGGATATCGATGCGCCAGCCCGTCAGCTTGGCAGCCAGACGCGCGTTTTGCCCCTCTTTGCCGATCGCCAGCGAAAGCGAGCGGTCGGGCACCACCACTTTGGCGGTTTTCTCGCTCTCATTGAGGTAAACCGTGGTCACTTTGGCGGGGCTGAGGGCGTTCGAGATGTAAATGCCCATATCGGCCGACCACGCCACCACGTCGATCTTTTCGCCGTTCAGCTCGTTGACGATATTCTGGATCCGCACGCCGCGCGGGCCCACGCAGGAACCCACCGGGTCGATGTTGGGCTGCAGGCCAGTCACCGCCACCTTGGAGCGCGACCCAGGCTCGCGCGCAATCGACTTGATCTCGACGGCGCCGTTAAAGATCTCGGGTACTTCCATCTCGAGCAGGCGCCGCAGGAGCCCCTTGTGGGTGCGCGAGACGGTAATCTGCGGGCCCTGCCCGGTACCGCGCTCGACTTCGACCAGGTAGACCTTGAGACGCTGGTTAAAGCGGTAGTGTTCGCCGGGGATCTGCTCGCTGACGTCCATGAGCGCCTCAGCCTTGCCCAGCGAGACGGTGACCATGCGGGTGTGCGTATCGATGTTGCGGATAATGCCGGTGACGATCTCGCCGGCGCGGTCCTGGTATTCCAGGTAAACCGAGTCGCGCTCGGCGTCGCGGATCTTGCTCATGATCACTTGCTTGGCCGTTTGCGCGGCAATGCGCCCAAAGTTCTTGGGCGTCATCTCGAAATCGATCACATCACCCACTTTGGCGTTGGCTTTGAATTGGGCGGCTTCGTCAGGCGTCAGCTGGGTATCCGGGTCGGTTACCTCTTCGACCACCAGTTTTTGTACCAGCACCGTGGCGGCGCCGGTATGCACGTCGAGCTTGACAATCACATTCTGTTCGCTGTCAAAGTTGCGCTTGTACGCCGAAGCCAGCGCCTTTTCGATGGCATCGATGATGATGCTGGGCGCCAGATTGCGATCCGAACTCAGTTGTGTGATTGCGATCTCGAACTCGCTCTTCATCAGGCAAAGCCCTCCTGCTTCAAAAGACGGCTATAACAACAAAAGTGGGAGCTCGCCCACTTTTGCCCATAAACCGCTCGTTATTATAGCACCCATGAACGAACTACGCAAGTGTTGTCGGAGCACGCCTTGCTTCTCGCCACATGGGCGCTATAATTCTTCTGCCATGGAGATCCCCTTATTGCTCGAGACCCCCCACGGCGGCATCCGTCTGCCGGCTTTTTTGCCGGATGCCACCCGCGGAGTGGTGCGCGGCGTGGATTCCGCTGCCCTGGCTGAGTTAGGGGTGAGCGGTCTCGTGATGAGCCTCTTTCACCTTTTGCAGCGCCCAGCCCCCGGCACACTCAAGGCGTTGGGCGGCCTGCACCGCTTTTTCGGCTGGCGCAGCCCCATCATCACCGATTCGGGAGGCTTTCAGGCTTGGTCGCTGATCAGCCAGAATCCCAGCCTGGGGAGCATCACTGAGCGCGGCCTGGTCTATAAAGGCGACCTGCCCTCGCCCCTCAGGCTGACTCCCGAGCAGGCCGTCGAGCGCCAATTTGTTGCCGGCGCGGATGTTATCATCTGCCTCGACCAGTGCACCCACGCCTCTGATCCCCCGGCCGTGCAGCGCGCCGCCGTCGAACGCACCCTCGCCTGGGCGCGCCTCGGCAAGGCTGCCTATGTGCGCCTGACGGCAGCCAGACCAGCTCCGCATCCGCAGCTGTTTGGCGTGATCCAGGGCGGTACCGACCGCGAACTGCGCCACATCTGCGCCGAGGGCCTGCTCGAGATCGGTTTTGATGGCTACGGCCTGGGTGGATGGCCGCTGGATGCCCAGAACCAGCTGCTAACGGATACGATCGCCTGGGTGCGTGAGCTGGTGCCGCGCGAGTTCCCGTTGCACGCCCTCGGGGTGGGGCACCCGACCAACGTGGTGACGTGCAGCGAGCTGGGCTATAGCCTGTTCGACAGTGCCATGCCCACCCGCGACGCGCGCCACGGCCGCTTGCTGGTGTGGCAGGCCAGCCCGCACAGTGCGCTTTCACGGCAGGCGCAGTGGTTTCGTTACCTCTACATTGGCGATGCCGACCATCGCCGCAGCAGCGAGCCCGTCGACGAGACCTGCCCCTGCCCGGCCTGCCTCAGCTACTCGCGTGCCTGGCTGCACCACCTGTTCAAGATCGGCGACAGCCTCTACCAGCGCTATGCCACGCTACACAACCTGGCCTTTATGCTGCGCCTGATGGAGCGGTTGCGCGATGACGCCGCAGCCTGAGGGGCCGAAACAGGTCGCCGCGCGCATTTTGAATAGTTACAAGTACCGCGGAGTGCTGCCCGAGCTGGTGTGCAGGGTGGCCGAGCGCGAATGGGCCAAGACGCCCAACCTCAAGCAGGCCGAGGGCTCTGCGCGCCGCAAACTGCATCAGGTGGCAGGCGCGTATTGGACGTATGCTCCGCGCTACACTGCCTGGCTTGCGCAGCTTGAGCATGCCCGGGATGCGGGCCCGGATGCCCTGCGCGCAGCCTGCCGCGAGATACTGGCAGGGCACGCCTCCACCCGTGAGCGTCTGGCACAGCTCGAGCCGCTATATGCCGAGACCCTTGCCGATCTGGCGCCCATCCATAGCGTGCTGGATCTGGCCTGCGGGCTCAATCCGCTTGCGGCGCCATGGATGCCGTTGGCCCCCGAGGCTCGCTACACGGCGGTGGATATCTATCCGGCACTGGCGGACTTTATGGGGCAGGCTTTGCCGCTGCTGGGCTACCGCGGCGAGGGGATTGCTGCCGATGTGCTATCCGGCGTGCCGGGCGAACCCGTCGAGCTGGTGCTGCTGATGAAGGCCTTGCCCTGTCTGATGCAGCTGGATCAGGCAGCCTCCTCTGCGTTGCTCACAAGCCTGAACGCGCCGCACATCCTGGTGACATATCCGGCCGCCAGCCTGGGCGGACGCGACGTCGGGATGCTCGCCAACTATAGCACACAGCTCGAACGGCTGGCCGAGGGACAGCCCTGGCAGCTCAAGCGCTGGGTATTTGGCAACGAACTGGTCTACCGCATCGACCGCCAAAGCTAGTTTGAGCCGCTGGGCGGCTGCGCGGCGTGCCCGGCGTCGAACTCGGTCATACGGCCTTCTACCACAAAGATGATCCGCTCGCAGATGTTGACGGCGCGGTCGCCGGCGCGCTCGAGGTTGTGCGCCACCCACATCAGCATATTGGCTTGCTCCATGTGGTCGGGGTTCTTGATCACCCGCTCGATCAGGTCGCGATAGACCTGGTTATACAGCTCGTCCACCTGGTCATCCATTAAGGGGATACGCTTGGCGGCCTCTACGTCCAGCGCGGCAAAGGCCTCAAGCGACGACGCCAGCATATCCAGGGCGATATCGGCCATTTTGGGGATATCCACAAGCGGTTTGATCAGATACTGCTGTCCGAGCATCAGGTTGATTTTGGATATTCCCTTGCCGTAATCGCCCATGCGCTCCAGCTCGGTGATGATCTCGAGCATGGCCGCCAGGTTGCGCAGATCGCTCGCCAGGGGCTGCTGGGTGGCGATCAGCACCAGGATATCATGCTCCAGGCGAAAGCGCTTGTCGTTGATCAGCTGGTCATCGGCAAGCACCTCGCGTGCGGCATCCAGGTTGCGATCCTGCAACGCGACCACGGCTTTGCGGATGGCCGTCTTGACCATCATACCCAGCTGGGCAACATCAGCCTGCAAACGGTTCAGTTCGGCGTGAAAGGCGACTCGCAGCATTTCGATACTCCTTTCGAGCGTCAGTGCGGCCCTGTCCGGCTCCTAGCCAAAGCGGCCGGTGACGTATCCTTCAGTACGGGCGTCGCGCGGATGGGTGAAAATTTCGCGCGTTGGGCCATATTCTACCAACACACCCACTTGGTCGTCATCCACCATAAAAAAGGCGGTCTGTTCCGAGACCCTGGCGGCTTGCTGCATGTTGTGGGTCACGATGATGATCGTGTAATCCTCGACCAGGGCGTGCATCAGGTCCTCGATCTTTAACGTTGCTATCGGGTCGAGCGCCGAGGCGGGCTCGTCCATCAGGATCACCTCGGGGCGCACCGCGATCACGCGCGCGATGCACAGCCGCTGCTGCTGTCCGAGCGACAGGCTCAGGGCGTTGTGATGCAGCACGTCCTTGACCTCATCCCACAGGCTAGCTCCGCGCAGGCTGGTCTCGACGACCTCGTCCAGGCGGCCAAATTGGCGCGCGCCCAGCACCCGCGGGCCGAACGCGACGTTATCATAGATCGATTGCGGAAAGGGGTTGGGGCGTTGAAAGACCATCCCCACCCGCCGGCGCAGCTCGACCACATCCATATCTGTGCCATAGATATCGCGCTCGTCCAAAAAGGCCTGCCCGGTGATGCGCGAGTTTGGGATGGTGTCGTTCATGCGGTTGAGGCAGCGCAAAAAGCTGGATTTTCCGCAGCCGGATGGCCCGATCAGGGCAGTGATCTGATGCTCCGGGATTTCCAGCGAGACCTTGCGCAGGGCCTGTTTGCGGCCGTAAAACACGTCCAGGTCGCGTACTGCGAATTTCGCGCTCATCCGAACCGCCCCGTCACATAATCTTCGGTGTGGCTGTTTTGCGGACGGTTGAACACCTCACGGCCGTCGCCCTTTTCGATCAGTTCACCCATCAGGAAAAAGCCGGCATAGTCGGCAATGCGCGCGCCCTGCTGCACATTGTGCGGCACGATAATGATCGTATAGCGCTTTTTGAGCTCCAACAGCGATGCCTCTACCTTGGCCGTCGAGACCGGGTCGAGGCCAGAGGTGGGCTCATCCAGGAGCAGGATTTCTGGCTCGAGTGCCAGACTGCGCGCGATGCAAAGCCGTTGCTGTTGCCCGCCCGAGAGCTGGTTGGCGGGCGTATCCAGGCGGTCCTTGACCTCGTCCCACAGGGCGGCCTGGCGCAGGCTGGATTCGACCAACTCGTCCAGCCGGCTGGCCTGGCGGATGCCGGCCAGCTTGGGACCATATACCACGTTGCTGCGGATAGTGCCCGGCAGTGGCAGCGGCAGGGCAAATACCATGCCGATGCGCCGGCGCAGGGCGGCTACCTGCGTTCCGGGGGCGTAAATGTCGTCGCCATCCACCCAGATGTGTCCGCTCATGCGGATGTTATCCACCAGGTCGTTGAGGCGGTTGATCAGGCGCAGCATGGTGGTCTTACCGCCACCGGCCGGCCCGAAAAAGACCGTCACAGCATGCAGCGGCACGTCGATGGTCACATCTTTGAGGGCGTGCACGTCGCCGTAAAACAGGTTGACGTTTTCGGTGCGGATCTTGACGGGATGCTGCAGGGCGCTGAGCGCCTCGGAGGCCGGGTCGTGCGTTACCATTGGCGCCGCCTCCTGAAGTATGAGCGGATCAGCGAAGAGACCACGTTCATCGAGAGCACCAGCACCAGGAGCACCAGCGCGGTGCCGTATTGCATCTGCGGCGGCATGCCGGGCACCTGCGTGCTGACGACATACAGGTGGTACGGCAGCGCCATCACCGGGTCGAGCGGCGAGGTCGGCAGCTTGGGCAGGTAAAAGGCCGCCACGGTGAACAGGATCGGGGCCGTCTCGCCGCCGGCGCGCAGCAGCCCCAGCAGGATACCGGTGATGATCCCTGAGGTGGCCTGCGGCAGCACCACGTGGCGGATGCCCTGCCAGCGCGTGCCCCCCAGGCTGGCCGAGACGGTGCGGAACTCCATCGGCACGGCCCTTAGAGCTTCTTCCGAGGTCGAGATGATCACCGGCAGGGTCATAATCGCCAGCGTCAGCGAGCCGGCCAGGATCGAGGTGCCCATGCGCAAAAAGAGCACAAACAGCCCCAGCCCGAACAGGCCGTAAACCACCGAGGGCACGCCTGAGAGGTTGACCAGTGCCAGGCGGATGGCGCGCGTCAGCCAGGTATCTTTGGCATATTCCGAGAGATAGATCGCACCGCCCACCCCGATCGGGATCGAGACCACTGCGGTTCCCATCGTCAGCAGCAAGGTGCCGACGATGGCCGGAAAGATGCCGCCGGCTTTCATGCCGTCATAGGGCATTGTGGTCAGGAATTCCCACGAGATGGCGCCTGCGCCGCGCACCACGATCAGGGCAATGATCAGCACGATCGGGATCACCACCACCAGGGCGACAAACCCCAGCAGACCAAAGCCCAGGCGTTGTATGGCGTGGCGGTTCATCAGCGCAGGCCTCCGCGGTAGCGCTTTTTAAAGATGCTCTTGGCCGCAAAGAGGTTGATCACAAAGGTCACCAAAAACAGGATAATGCCGATGCCAAACAGCACGTGATAGTGCACGCTGCCCTGCGCCACCTCGCCCATCTCGGCGGCCACCGTGGCCGTCATGGTGCGCACCGGCTTGAACAGCGCGTCCAGCCCCAGCGGCATCCTGGCGGCGTTGCCGGTGATCATCATCACCGCCATGGTCTCGCCGATGGCGCGCCCCAGGCCCAGCATCACAGCCGTTACAATCCCCGAACGTGCTGCCGGCACCACCACGCGCCAGATCGTCTGCCAGCGCGTGGCGCCCATCGCCAGCCCGGCATCGCGATAGCTCTTGGGCACCGCGTCGAGGGCGTCTTCCGCCACTGAGATGATCGTGGGCAGCGCCATATACGCCAGCACCAGCGCGCCAGAGAAAGCCGTCAGGCCGGTGGGGATATTCAGCAGGGTGCGTATCGCCGGCACCAGGATCGTCATGCCAAAAAAGCCCAGCACCACCGAGGGGATGCCGGCCAGTACTTCGATCAGCGGCTTTAATACCTCGCGCACCCAGTTTGGGGCAACCTCTCGCACAAACACCGCCGAGGCGATCCCCAGCGGCAGGGCGATCACCACCGCCGTGAGGGTCACCAGGAGCGACCCGAGGATCAGCGGGATGGTGCCATAGTAACCAAAAGTGGGATACCACGCGGTGCCGAACAGGTTACTGAGCGGTACCTCAAAGAGGGCGGGAATACCCTCGCGCAAGAGAAAGAAAAAGATCAGGATCACAAAGCCGATCGTCGAAAGGCCTGCCAGGCGCACAAACCATTCGATCAAAAAAGCGCCCAGTTTGATCGGCTCACGGCGGTCGACCGGTGAAGTCATCATGGCTCGTCTATCAGCGGCACAAAGCCGAGTTTGGGGATCAGCTCCTGCCCGTCGGTGCGGATCCATTCCAGATAGGCTGCCAGCTCACCGCTGGGCTCGCCGGGGGTGTACATGTAGAGTTCGCGCGAGATCGGGTAGGAGCCGTCGTTAACCGTCTCGACCGAAGGCTTGACATAAGGACTGTTTTCGTCGATGGCGACAGCCAGCACCTTTTGGTCGGGTGTTACATATCCCAGCCCGTCATAACCGATCGCGTTGGGGTTCTGGCGCACCTCGACGCTGATCCCTTCCGACGAGGGCATCAGCAAGGTATCGGGCGCAAAGAGCAGCTTGCTGTCGCTATCTCCCAGGCGGATGACGTTTTCCAGAAAGTAGACATAGGTGCCCGAGTTGGATTCGCGCGAAAGCAGCACAATCGGCAAGTTGTCGCCGCCCAGCTGGCTCCAATTGGTGATCTGCCCGGTATAGATAGCCGAAAGCTGCGGCAGGGTGATGCGGTCGACCGGGTTTTCCAGGTTGACGACGATGGCAATGGCATCCAGCGCCACCACATACTCGATCGGCTCGATTCCCAGCTTGGCTGCCTGGTCGAGCTCTTCCTGCTTGATGCTGCGCGAGGCGTTGGCCAGGTCGATGGTGCCGTTCAGCATGGCTGTCAATCCGGTGCCCGAGCCGCCGCCCGTCACCGAGATGGTCACTTCGGGATGCAGCGCCATATAGGCTTCTGCCCAGGCCAGCGCCAGGTTGACGAGGGTATCCGAGCCCTTGTTAATGATCGTCCGGCTGCTGCCGGGCTGAGGGGTGCTCTGTTGCGGCGCGCTGCAGCCGCTCAGCAGGATGCCCAGCAATATCAGCCAAACGAGCAGCGAGCGCCAGGGAGCCTGACGCGCGCGCGCGAACTCGAGACCAGTTGCCCATTTCATCAGCTGCCATTCTATCGACGTTTAGGCACCCGTCAAGTAACTGACTTGACCGAACCTGCCGCCAAGTTTACAATGCCACAAAACCTGCGAGGTGGTCGATGCGATGCCAATCAGCTCCGAAACCCTTGTCATGCTCCTGCTCGGCATCGTCGTCGTCGTTTTAGCGGTGATGAATATCCTGTTGTTGCGCCGTCTCAACCGCGCCAACAGCGCCGCGTCGACGGCGGCGCTGCAACCGCGAGTCAGCGCAGATGGTGAGGTGTTGGGCACGATGCAATCCAGCCTGGTGCAGGAACTGCAGGGGCTCGATCAGCGCCTTGCGGCGCTGCACTTGGCCGAGCAGCGCGACCTAAGCCGTTATGGTCTGGTGCGCTTTAGCCCATACGATGATACTGGCGGTGACCTTTCGTTTGCCCTGGCGATTGTCAGCCAGGAGGGCAACGGCGTCCTGCTTTCGAGCCTGCATGGGCGCACCACCACGCGCTTTTATGCCAAGACGATCGAATCGTGGGGCTGCCAGCAGATGCTTTCGGATGAAGAGGCTGAGGCGGTCCGCCGTGCCCAGGAGATGCGCTAGAGGAGTGCTGTGAAAGCGGTTTTTATTCACACCAACTGCATCCTGCGCGATAGCCACTGTGATACCGAGCTGCCGCCCGAGGGCTGGCGGCTGGAACCGGCCACTCTGGAGGCCGTGCGCAGCCTGAGCGGCCCCGACCAGCTGGTGATCGTTTATGGCGAATCTACGCTAGATCAACCTGTCAACCCGCTGCAGAGCGAACTGCTGCGCCAGGTTGAGGCCGGCGGCGGGCAGATCGACGTGGTGCTCAACTGTCCGCACGGCGATAATCCCGCCTGCCATTGCTGGGGTGAGCAGCCCTGCCTGCTGTGGCGCCCGGCTGCCATGCTCGAGCTGGCACTGCCGGATTCGTTCGTGATCGCCGATAGCAAACGCGACCTCAACACCGCCATTGCCGCCGGCGTGCGTCCCCTCATGACGCTCAACGGCCGCACGATTGCCGAGGTGATCGGCGAAGCTCCCAGCACCAAGGATTTCCCGATCGCGCCCGACCTGACCACCGCGGTGTCCTATATCCGCGCCGAACAGGATATCACCCAGGCCAACGGCCAACCGCGCCAGCCGGCCAAGCCGCAGCCAAGCATCTATGAGCTCGAGGCGCGTGCCGCCACCCTGCCCACCCTGGAAGTCACCTCGCAGCGCCTGCTGGCATTGCGCCAGAAACAGGCCGAGGTGCGCATCAAAACGACAGACCTGGCGCGCTGGCTGAGCTTTTTCGTCATCGGCGCCCTGGGTGTCACCCTGGGGATCGCCTATCTGCTCACCCACCTCTACCGCGTCCAGCCCTTTCCCAGCTTTATCTACTGGGTGACGCTGCAGTTCATCCCGCGCACCTGGCGCGGACTGCTCTTTATCGTCATCGGCATGGGAGTGATCTGGCTGGCGGTGCGCAGCTTTGTCCGCTCCGACCTGTACGACCGCTTTCAGCGCTTTATCAAGCGCATGCGGGAGCGTTAAGTCTGCGCTAGCTCGAGTACCATCTGCTTCAGGACGCGCTGGCTGACCATACCGCGCTCGGTGAGGGCGGCGATGGCCTGCGGATGGCTCTGCGAGATACTGGCATGCACATTGCGCGCCCCCCATGCGTGTGTCTGGTTGATCAGGGCATCCGCCAGGCGCGCCTCCCAGCCGACCCCGCGTGCCTCGGGGCGCACCCGCAGCTCAATGGTATAGGGCGAGCGCGCCGATTCCGCCCAGATGGCGCCATATGCCGCCAGCGGGCTGGTTGATTCCGCCACCAGGGCGTGCTCACGCCGTCCCCCAAGGGCCGCCTCGATGGCGTTATCCAGGCGCGAGAACAAGCCCAGACGGTAGCTCGCGGGTTGCAGTACGGCGCGCTCGATCAGCAGGGGCGGGCTGGTAGCGCACACCAGCTGCCACAGGGCGCGGTTATCGCGCATGCTACGCCTACGCAGGCCCTCGGCAGAGCCCCGCGCCGCGTGCGGAACGAGATGCGCGTCCAGGCGCAGCTCTTCGGTGATGTCGGTGGTGTAAAAGCCGCGCCGTTCGTAAAGCCCGAGTGCGATCGGCCGGTTGATGCGCACCTGCAGGCGAATGAGCCTGCCGCCTGCGGTGCGGATGGCATCGATAGCGGTATCCAGGAGCCGTCCGGCGATGCCGCGCCCGCGCACAGCGGGGGCGGTGGCCACATTGCTGATAAACCAGTTGGCGCGGTTGGCCTGGTCCTGCGACAGGCTGATGTTGCCCAGCACCTGACTGCCCTCGGCGTACACATAGCCGCGCATATAGTCGCCGCCCGGCATACGGATCAGTCCGCCCAGGTTGGCAGCGGTGTACAGGTCACACACCATGCTCGAATCGCTCTGGCGCAGCTCTTCGCCAAAGGCGTTCTCGAGCAGCTCTGCCAGCTGAGCAAAGTCGTGCGGCACACGCAGCGGACGGATGATGCCTTTGGGGCGTAGATGGTCCGACATGCGCAAAATCTAGCGCACGGCGTTTTGCGTGTCAACTGCGGCCGCGCAATGTCACATCGCCGGCCAGAATCGTCACCAGCTTGCCCGAGGGCGTGCGTACCAGCAGGGCGCCATCGCCATCAACGTCCTCCGCCACGCCCGTCACCAGCCCTTCGGGTGTGCCCACCTCGACGTTTTGCCCGAGGGTTGCCAGCCGCGCGCGCCAGGCGTCCACCGGCAGCCAGCCGGCGTTTATTTTGACATAATACTGCTCAAAGCGCCGCAAGAGTGCTACCAGCAAGGCCGCGCGTGGCACCGGATGTCCCAGAGCATCCGAGAGACTGGCGGCGGGGATGAGCACCTCGCCCAGGGTAGATGGGGCCAGGTTGACGTTGATGCCCAGCCCCAGCACCACATGGCGCAGCGTGTGGCCCTGCAGGGCGGCCTCGCACAGCATCCCGCCCACTTTGCGGCCATGCAGCAGCAGGTCGTTGGGCCACTTGATCTCAACCGGCAGGGTGTGCAGCTCACCGATCGCCTCGGCTGCCGAGAGGGTGGCGATCATCGTCAGGCGATGTAGGCTGCGCGGATCAAGCCGCGGGCGCAGAACCAGCGAACACAAGAGCGCGCTGCCGGCGGGAGCCAGCCAACGGCGCCCCAGGCGTCCGCGTCCGGCGGATTGCTCCTCGGCCAGCACCACGAGACCCTCGGGGGCGCCCGCGGCCGCCAGCTCGGCGGCGTGCCAGTTGGTCGAATCGATCAGGCGGTGGTGTTCGATGGCGCCACCAAACAGGCTGCCCGCCAGCGCACGGGAGAGCGCGGTGGGGTCAAGCGGGGCATCAGCTTTCTCATGCATACAGTTAGCATACCTTCAAGATGCGCAATTGACCAGCAATCTGAGACGGTTATACTCGTTCAGGGGCAGGGAGGTGCTGAATGCCCGAATCGCGCGAGTGGGATGAATTCGCCGTAGCCGACATGTGGGATGCCAACGCGCCCGTGTGGGGCGAGCTGGCCCGTTTGGGCTATGACCAATTCCGCGATTACATCAACGCGCCGGCCTTTATGGCGGCATTGCCGTGTGTGGAGGGCTTGCTCGGGCTGGATGTGGGCTGCGGCGAGGGGTATCACACCCGCCTGGTGGCCAAGCGCGGGGCGCGCCTGATTGCCTTGGACATCGCCCCCAAGTTTATCGAGCAGGCCGCCGCGGATGGCGGTCCGATCGCCTGGATGATAGCCAGCGGCTGCGCCATCCCTTTGGCGGATCAATCCGTCGATTTCGTCATCTCTACCATGTGCCTGATGGATCTGCCCGACTATGAAGGCGCCCTGGACGAGATCTGCCGCGTGCTCAAGCTAGGCGGCTTTTTGCTGTTCTCGATCCTGCACCCCTGTTTCAGCGTCGCGGGCAGCGAGTGGCAGCTGGATAGCTTTGGACGCCGCAACGGCTTGCTGGTGCGCAACTATTTCGACCAGGCCTCGGGCTATGTGGAGGAGTGGATCTTTGGGGCCGCCCCGCGCGAGCTGGTGGCCGGCAAGCGCCACTTTCGCATTCCCCGCTTTCGGCGCACGTTAGCCGGCTGGCTCAATCCGCTCTTTGAGCGCGGCCTGGTGCTGGAGCGCCTCGAGGAACCGCACGCCAGCAAACGCCAGGCACAGCGTAACCCGCGCCTGGCTGCTTCGCGCATCGTGCCCTATTTTATGCTGCTGCGCTGCCGCAAGCCCTAACTGGCGGTCGCCTCGGCGGCCAGCTCGCGCAACAGCTCACGCAGCGGTTCATACAGGCGCTGATACTGCCCGAAACGCGCCGTGTAGCGTGCCCCCAGCTCGATGTTGGGCTCAAAGGTGGCGTCGGGCTGTACCATCATGGAAGCCCCCTCAGCAGCATCGCCAAACACACCTGCGCCCACCCCCGCCAGGATGGCAGCTCCCAGCGTGCCGGCCTCGGTGACCTTGAGGCGCGTGAAGGGCTTTTGCAGGATATCGGCGCCCAGCTGGATCCAGGGCTCAGATTTGGCGCCCCCGCCCACCGCCACATAGCGTTCGATGGCGATGCCGGCGCCCGGCAGCTGCTCGGTGGATTCGCGCAGATAGTAGGTGGCGCCCTCAAGCAGCCCTTTTAGCACCGCCCCGCGCGGCGTCTCCAGGCGCAGGCCTGCCAGCACGCCGCCCGAATCGTCGATAAAGTTGGGCGGGCCGGTGGCGGTAAAGTGCGGCAGCGCCAGCACCCCTGAGGGGCCTTCGGGCATCTCTGCCAGTAGGGTGCGGTAGATATCGCCGCCGGTTTCTGCGGCCAGGCGCTTGTCCATCACCGCAAAGGTGTCGCGGTACCACTTTAACAGCGCACCGCCCTGGTTATAGATAAAGCTGACAAAAACCCCCGGCGCGGCGTGGTGCTCGGTATTGAGGCCGCGCTCGAGCATGGCGGCTGCCGGCGGGATCTCGCGGTAGACCGGCACGATGCAGATATAGGTGCCCATCCCGTACATGGCCTGTCCGGCGGAGGTCACACCGGCACCCACCGCGTTAGCGCACTGGTCGTGCGCGCCCGAGACGATCACCGTCTCGGGGCTCAGGCCCAGTTCCTCGGCCATCTGCGCCGAAACCCGGCCGATCGCCGTGCCGGATGGCACCGTGCGCGGCAGTTTGGCGCCGTCGATGCCGCCCCAAGCGAGCAGCTCGGACGACCAGTCGGCGCTTTGCAGGTCAAACAGCAGTGTGCGGTTGGCCAGGCTATAGTCGACAGTGGCCTCACCGCCCAACAACCTGCCCACCAGGCCGCCCCACAGCATGAATTTGTCCGCCTTGTCGTACAATTCTGGCTGGTACTGGCGCACCCACTTGAGCTTGGTCAGGCCATAGTGGTTGCCCAACGGGTTGCCGTTCAGGCTGTAGAGCCGTTCAGGGGTGATGCCCGCGCGCAGCTCGGGCAGGAATTCCGCCCCGCGCGCGTCAAAGTTGAGGATCGAGGGGCCCAGGATCTCGCCATCTGCCGAGATCGGCACGAGCGCCTCGCCCAACGAACAGATCGCCAGGGCCTGCACCGCGTCGTTGCCAGCTTTAGCCGCCACCGCCGCAATACAGGCCTTGATTTTGTTCCAAACCTCGAGGCTATCGAGCTCCGCCCAGCCCGGCTGGTGGCGCTGCACGTCATATTCCTGATAGCTGCTGGCCAGTGCTGTGCCGTACACGTCAAACAACACCGCTTTGCAGCCCGTCGTGCCGATGTCGATCCCCAGCAGGCTCATGGCGGCTGCCTACTGGGTCAGCTGCGACGCTGTGCCGTGCAGCCCGAGGTATTCATCCAGCACCCAGCAAGTGCGCGTGTAGCAGGTTTCCTGGCCGCGCTGCACCCCGCCTTCGCGCAGGCCCTCTTCGTAGGCTTGACGGATCTCGGTGCCGATGTTGATCTTGGCAATGCCGCGCTTGATGCCGGCGCGCACGTCTTCCTGCACCACGCCCGATCCGCCGTGCAGCACCAGCGGGATGCCGGTAGCCTCCGCCAGCTGGGCGAGGTGATCGAGCTGCAGGTGAGCAGCTACCTTTTTCTGGTCGCGCAGGCCGTCGGCGATGGCGCCGTGTACGTTGCCCACCGCCACCGAAAGCCAGTCGCAGCCCGATTCGTTGACAAAACGCGATGCGTCGTCCACGGCAGTAAAGCCCTTGCCGGAGGCGAACAGGGTGGCATAGTCGGGCAGAGGGCCGGCCTCGTGGCCCAGCACCGCGCCCAGCTCAGCCTCAGCCACGGCACCGGCCTGGTGAGCCATGTCGGCCACTTCGCGTGTGATGCGGATGTTTTCTTCCAGATCCAGGCGCGAGCCATCCACCATGATGGAGGGGTAGCCCAGGCTGAGGGCTTCCTCAAAGAGTGGGCGATAGTCGACGCGCTGCTGATCTTCGTCGATGACGGGCACATGGTCGAGGTGCAGGCTCACATGCGCCGGGTTGCGGTAGCGCGCGTATTCATGATACACCGCTGCCAGGCTGCGCGCCTGGAATTTGATCCATTCCAGGCGCGCGGTGGCGATAAAGCCAAAAGCATCTTGGTCGACCAAGGCACGCACCACCGGTTCGACCATCGGCAGATAGGGCACATTAAAGGCCGGCACTACCAGCCCGAGCTCGCGGGCACGCTGCATCACACGGTTGTTGATCGACATCGTCCTAGCACCCGAATCCGCACTGCGGCACGTTGACCTGGTAGCCCAGGTAGTTGACCATCGCATCCAGGGTGGGGGCCATGACGTCGCCCGGCGTTACCGACACATGGTGGCGATGCCCGGCTCTGCAGATGTGCAGGAGCACGTCCTGCAGCCGGTCGATCTGTGCCACACCGGCGCAGCCAAAGTAGTCATCCGGGATCGATTCGCCCGTAAAGGTGCCCTTGCCCAGGTAAAAACGCATCTGGCCGGCTTCGGTCATCAGGCTGCCAAAGGTAAAGTCGCCGGGGAGAATGCGCCCGACGTTGCAGCCAAAGGTGTTTTCGTAACCCAGGGTGGTGCCGAGGATGGCATGGTCGCTGACGCGCCCGGCATTCGTCATCAGCGAGGTGGGCACTGGCCCGCAGTGGAAGAGGATCACCTTGTCGTCGTCGTCGCCATAGTTGTTGTTCCAATCCAGGCAGGTGGCCGGCTTGCCGGAGGCCAGCGAAAGTGCCCGCATGGCGATGGCGTTGCCCGTATCCAGCTCGCAGGCGGTGGGGATGCCGCGGTTGTTCAGCTCTGAGAGCAGCACACACGGCGAGACGCCTATCTCGGCCTGCATCTCTTCCCAGCAGCGGAGCGAGACTGCATCCATCTTGTATTTCTCGATAAAGTAATCGAGCACCACGCTCATGCGCACCAGCTTGTCAAAGGCGCGCTCGGGAGCTGACGACCAGTTGGTATAGGCCTTCAGAGAGGCTGCCTTGTTGACATAAGCGTCGTCCTTGGGGTTGATCTTGTCCATGCGGTAGAACAGCTCGGAAAGGTCGAGCGTCTCGGTATTGATGCTGTGGCGCTGCAGGGCGATCTCGTCGATGCGCACCGTCTTGAAAGCGGTGGTGCGCGCGCCGATCGCGCCGACGATGATGTCCTTCATGCCGTTAACGACGCGGCACAGGCGGTCGAAATAGACCACATTTTCGGCAAAGCGCGGGCTGAGGGGGTGCACGGTGTGCGGTTTTAGCACCGTGAACTTGACGCCGTATTGGGTAAACACGTCGGTGATCGAGAGCTTGCCGCAATAGCTGTCGCGGCGGGTAGCCGGAGCCATCTTGTCCATATCGTCGGGGTAGGCCTGGATGAGGATCGGCTTGCCGGCATGCTTGAGTCCCGCCAGGGCGCCGTTTTCGTCGCCAAAGTTAGGCAGGCACAGGATCACTCCGCCATACTCGCCCTCGTGCGATTTCAGCCAGCGCGCATACTTTTCACCGTCTTCGGCGCTATCTACGCCGCCAAAGCGGGTCTGGTCGTCAGGCATCATCAGCACTTTGTGGCCCATGCCCTCGAGCAAGGAGCGCATCGTATCGCGCGCCTCGTACATCAGCTCGCCGGGGAAAAAGGTGCGGTTGCCGAAAAAGAGTGCAAAGGTGGTTTTTTCGCTGAACATGCGGCTACTCCTTGAGTGGTTTGTTGCCAGTATAGTACAGTCGTAATTAAGGTCAAGCCAAACGCGGCATCAGCCGGCGGAGTGAGATGTCGCTGCCCTTTTTCTCGGAAGAGATGAGGTATCCTTGTATATCTGTCGGGTGTTATAAGCCTGGATGAATGATTGATCCAGTCTGCAGGCCGATATACAATATCTCCGGAGTTGTTCTTACGAGGAGCAGCAATGAAACGCTCAACCCGCATTGCTCTGACGGCTCTCGGCGGCCTGGCTGCCGCAGCCGCATTGGCACCGCTTTTTATTCGCGTGGCTCCGCTGGCCGACACCCTCCCGCCTGAGAAGCTTGCTGATGAGGATTCGCGCTTTCTCACCCTGCGAGGGATACACCTTCATTATTCCGATGCCGGTGAGGCGCCGCAAAGTTTGTTCATCCTGCACGGCTTTGGCGAATCGATCGCGGCCTGGCGCCACCTGCAGCGGCCGCTTGGCGAACACTTTCGCGTCGTCGCTGTCGACCGGCCCGGCTTTGGGTTGACAGAGCGCGTCTCGGCAGATCCGCGCGACCCTGTCAACCCCTATGGCGTCGCTGGCCAGACGGAGCTCTTTAGCGCCATGCTGACAGAGCTTCAAGCTGCGCCGGCGGTGGTGGTGGCTCATTCGGCGGGCGCCGCGATTGCCCTGCGGCTGGCAATTATGCATCCCGAGCAGGTGCGCGCGCTGGTGCTGGTAGGTGCGGCGGTTTATACCGTGCGCCGCACTCTGGGCATCTGGCGGCGCCTGATGAACACGCGCTGGGCCAACAAGATAGGCATCCTGGCGATGCGCATCTCCCCGCGGCTGTTTGGGCACATTGCAGAACGCTCCTGGCATGACTATAGTAAGGCTGGCGATGCCTATGTCGATATGATTCGCTATCCGCTGCGCTCCGAGGATTGGGACCGCGGCCTGTGGGAAGCCGCACGGGTGCTGCCGGATACCTCCATTCTGCGGCGCCTGGGCGAGGTGCGCATGCCGGTGCTGGTGATCACCGGCGATAACGACCGCCTCGTGCCGCCTGCCGACGCGCGCAGCCTGGTGAATGCCCTGCCGAACGCGATCCTTTCGGTGATCCCCAACTGCGGGCACCTGCCGCACGAAGAATGCCCCGACGAGTTCCTGGCCGAGCTGTTCAGCTTTGCTGCCAAACTGCCGCCCGAAACGCCGCAGCAACATTTGTCAGGCACGGCGGCTATGCTATAGTACATAGCTTGGAATCCGCAGCGGCTCGTTCTGCCGTACCGCCCAGAGTGGTGTTGCACGGTTCCGAGGAGAGTAACTGGTGAGTTTTGCGGATGCCAGCCCTGACGATGAGCTGGTCAAGCGCCTTGCAGCATTGCCCGTCGATCAACTATATACCGCCCTGGATAGCAGCCCGCAGGGGCTGGAGCCGCGCCAACTGTCCGCGCTGCGCGAGCGATACGGCCCCAATACCATCCGCGAGGTCAAAGGGTGCCCCCTGATCATACGCTTCCTCTCGCAGTTCACCCACCTGATGGCGATCATGCTGTGGGTGGCCGGCATAGCCGCTGTTATCGGCAAGATGCCCGAGCTCGCTGTGGCTATCTGGGTGGTGGTGATCATCAACGGCGTTTTCAGCTTTTGGCAGGAATTCCGCGCCGATAAAGCCGCCGAAGCCCTCAAGAATATGATGCCGCTGCAGGCCAGAGTCCTGCGCGGCGGCGAGGAGGCGCGTATCAGCGCCGAAGAGCTGATGCCTGGCGACCTGCTGTTACTATCCGAGGGCGACCGCATCTCGGCGGATGCGAGAGTGCTCCAGGAATCCGAGCTCTCGGTTGACCAATCGACCCTGACGGGCGAATCACACCCGGTGCGCAAGACCGCCGATGCCCTGCAGCGCTCCGATCTGGCGCGCCACGAGATGCCCAACCTGGTGTTTGCCGGCACCAACGTAGCCTCCGGCACCGGCAAGGTGCTGGTGTATGCAACCGGCATGAACAGCGAGTTCGGGCGCATTGCCGGGCTGACCCAATCGGTGCGCGAAGAGCTTTCGCCCTTGCAGCGCGAGGTGCAGCGCGCTACGCGCATCGTGCTGGCCATTGCCATCAGCATCGGGCTGGTCTTTTTCGTGCTAGCGCTCTTTGTCGCCAAAGTCACGCTCATTGAGAGCTTTATCTTTATGATGGGCATGTCGGTGGCGTTCGTGCCCGAGGGCATGCTGCCGCTGGTGACGCTCTCGCTGGCGATGGGCGTGCAGCGAATGGCCAAACGCAACGCCCTGGTGAAAAAGCTCTCCTCGGTGGAGACGCTCGGCTGCACCACGGTCATCTGCACCGATAAAACCGGCACCCTCACCCAGAACGCCATGACGGTCCGTTCGCTGTGGGCGGCTGGCCGCAGGGTGAATGTCTCCGGCGGAGGCTACGTCCCCGAGGGCAGCTTTGATGTAGCCGGCACACCGCTCGAGCTTTCGCACGAAGAGGACCTGCGCGAGCTCTTGCGCGCCGGGTCACTCTGCAACAACGCCCGACTGGTGCCGCCCAGCACGCCCGGAACTGCCTGGAGCATCCTGGGCGACCCTACCGAGGGCGCCCTGCTGGTCTCGGCGCAAAAGGCCGGCATCCTGCTGGATACCGAGCTGGCCGCCGCCCCGCGGGTGCGCGAGCTGCCCTTTGATTCGCGCCGCAAGCGCATGACCACCCTGCATCAGCGCGGCCGCGAGTTGGTGGCTTATACCAAGGGGGCGCCCGCCGAGGTGCTTGCCCTTTGCACCCACATACTGCAGGGCGGCAAACGCGTGCCGCTAGATGACGAACAGCGTCGCGCCATCATGGCCGCCAACGATGACTATGCCCGCGCCGGTCTGCGTGTCTTGGCTGTGACGCACCGCGACCTGCACGATGGCACCAGCGCCCAGCCGCCGCTCAACAGCTGGTCGACCGAACTCACCGAACAGGACCTCACTTTTCTCGGCTTGCAGGCGATGATGGATCCGCCGCGCCCGGAAGTGGCTGAGGCTGTCGAACGCTGCCACCATGCCGGTATCCGCATCATCATGATCACCGGCGACTATGGCCTGACGGCCGCCAACATTGCCCAGCGCATCGGGATCGTCTCCAGCCCGCAGGCGCGCATTATCACCGGCCTCGACCTGGAGTCGATCACCGACGATGAGCTTAAACAGGCCCTCGCCAGCGAGGTGATCTTTGCGCGTGTGGCGCCCGAACACAAGCTGCGGGTGGTTAAGAACCTGCAAGAGCTCGGGCACGTGGTGGCCGTCACCGGCGACGGCGTGAACGACGCGCCGGCCCTCAAAAAGGCCGATATCGGTGTGGCGATGGGCATCACCGGCACAGACGTGGCCAAAGAGGCCGCCACGATGGTGCTCTCTGACGATAACTTTGCCTCGATTGTCAACGCCGTCGAAGAAGGCCGTGCGGTGTATGCCAACATCAAAAAGTTCTGCACCTATATCTTTACCAGCAACACCCCCGAGGCGTACCCCTTTATCCTGTATGTGCTCAGCGGCGGGCGTATCCCGCTGGGAATGACGATCATGCAGGTGCTGGCGGTTGACTTGGGCACCGACATGGTGCCGGCTCTCGGCCTGGGCGCCGAACTGCCCGAGCCCGGCTTGATGGACCGCCCTCCGCGCAACCTGCAGGAGCACGTCATCTCGGGTCCGCTTTTGGTGCGTGCCTTTCTTTTCCTGGGCACATTTCAGTCCTTGGCGGCATTGGGCGCCTTTTTCTTTCACTACTGGACGCATGGCTACCCGGTGGGCCAGTTCCTGGGCCTGCCCGATTCGGGCAACATCTATGTGGTAGCCACCACCATGACCCTGGCCGCCACCGTCATGACCCAGATCGGCAACCTGTTTGCCCAGCGCACCACCCTCATGTCGGCCTTTCGCGTGCCGCTTTTTAACAACAGGCTGCTGTGGGTGGGCATTGTCACCGAGGTGCTGATGCTGCTCGCGCTCAGTTATATCCCGGCGCTCAACGGCATCTTTAACACCGGCCCTCTGCCGCCCGAAAACATTCCTTTTTTAATCGCCCTTATCCCGCTCTTGTTCGTGGTTGACGAAATACGCAAGGCCATTCAGCGCCGCCACAACCGGCGCACCATCAGGAGGTAAGTCGGTGCTGACGATCATCGTGGGCTGCGGACGCATGGGCTCTGGCCTGGCCCAGTACCTCTCGTTGCAGGGCCAGACTGTGCACGTGGTGGATGCCTCCGCCGAGGCCTTTGAGCGCCTCTCGCCGACCTTTAAAGGCAAGACCTTTGTGGGGGTCGGGTTCGACCGCAATGTGCTGGAGTGTGCCGGCATCCTTAAAGCGGATGCCCTGGCATCCCTCACCCCCTCGGATGAGACCAACGTGGTGACGGCGCGTGTCGCCAGCATGGTCTACCGCGTGCCCAAGGTGGTGGCACGCCTCTACGACCCATTAAAGGCCGATATCTATCGCCGTCTGGGGCTCAACACCATCGCACCGGTCAGCTGGGGTATCCATCGCATCGCCGATATGCTCTCCAACTCGCCGCTCAACACCGTCTATTCGCTGGGGACCAATGTCGACATGGTAGAAGTGCAGGTATCCGCCCAGCTGGAGGGCCGCAGCGTCAAGGATGTGACCATCCCGGGCGAGGTGACGGTGGCAGCCATCACCCGCGGCGGACGCACCTTTTTACCCACCTTGGCCACTGCCCTGGCCGCCGGCGATACTCTGCATCTGGTGGTGCAGGCCAGCGCCTCGGCCAAGCTCGTGGCAATGCTCAATCTGGCCTGAGGAGGAAGCATGAGCATGTTTGTAATGATCGCAGGGGGCGGCAAGGTGGGGGCGCATCTGGCCGAATTGCTGATCGCCGAGGGGTATCGGGTGCGCCTGGTGGAACAGCGCCGCGAGCGCGCTGAGGCTCTCCTGCAGGAATTTCCGGCCGAGCTGATCGCCTATGGCTCTGCCAGCGACCCGGTGGTGCTGGAGGCGGCCGGCATCCGCCAGGCCAATGTGGTGGCGGCTGTCACCGGAGACGACCAGACCAACCTGGTGATCGCCTCATTGGCGCGCTTTGAGTTCGGCGTGCCGCGCATCATCGGGCGCGTCAACAACCCCAAGAATGCCTGGCTGTATACCCCTACCATGGGCGTGGATGTCGCGCTCTCCCAGGCCGATTTCATGGCGCACCTGATCGCCGAAGAAATGTCGCTGGGCGATATGATGACGCTGATCAAGCTGCGTCAGGGGCAGTTCTCGCTGGTGCAGGAAAAGGTGCATCCTGAATCTGAGGTGTTTGGCAAACAGGTCAAGGATGTGTCGCTGCCAGTCAATGTGGTGCTGGTGGCGATTCTGCGCAAGGGCGAGATGCTGATCCCCAAGGGCACGACCGTCTTTCAGGAGGCAGACGAGGTCATCGCGCTGGTGCACTCGAGCTCGGCAGCCGCGCTCAACGCGCTATTATCGTTCCCGCACTAAGGCGTCAGAGCCAGTTCCTGCGTACCGCCACAATCAGCAGGATGCCCCCCACCCCCAGGACGATCCAGCCCCACGGGAACCAGCCCTCCACGGCAACTGCGGGTAGCCAGGGCATCCAGGGCACATAGCGGAGTATAGTTGGCTGCCCTTCTTTGGGCGGTGTGTACTCGTAATCGGCATAGCTCCAGTGATATTCGCCCGTGCGCACATTGCCGCGGTTATCGATGAATTCATAAGTGACACGGTATTGGCAATCTCCCCGGCAGTGGAGCGCCTCAAACTCGACTATCTGGCCTTCGACCTGCACACCAATGATGTACGGCAAAAAGGTATAGATCGAGATCGCCACCAGCACTATGCTCAGGATCAGCAAGATGGAGTGGAACGACGTGAGCGTCTCCAAAAAACGGCCGATCTTGCTACGCGCGCGGTAGAATTCTTTAACACGAGGATTCTGCAGGACGTACGGGGATTCTGTCAGGTTAGCTTCATCATCGAATGGATGACCGCAGGAGAAACATTTTTTTGCTCCCTGCTGGCGCATTGCGCCGCACGACGAACAAAAATACTGTGACCTCGGTGCAGATCCCATAGTGGTCAGCTCCTTTTAGCTAGTCTGCACTGAAAAGAAAAAACCCTCGATAGCGAGGGCGTGTGGGCGCGACAGGACTCGAACCTGTGACCTCACGGATGTGAACCGTGCGCTCTAACCAACTGAGCCACGCACCCAATAATTCAATGATACTCGTTTTTTTGCCAGATGCCAAACTCTCGCGATTGGGCTCAGCGCAGCATTGCCAAAAACCCGCAGATCATACTCGCTGCCACCAGCACACTGATGATAATCAGCACGATGCGGTAGGTTTGGTCGCGTTTTTGTTTATTCACCTTTACTCAGCTCGTTTTGACAAAACTCCAGCCCGGTCTGGGCGACTTTGGAATTCGGGTTGATCTCGAGGGTCTTTTCAAACCACGGTATGGCTTGTTCGCATTGTTCGTTGTATTCGTAACTCATCGCCAGCACTAGCAGGTATTCTTCTTTTCGCAATCCCAGTTCGTAAGCCTTTTCAAGCTGGGCGACGGCCTCTTCGTAATAGCGGTGGCTGTAGAGCACCACACCATAATGGGCGCGCGGCAGGGCGTAATCCGGGTCGAGCTCGATAGCCCTTTTGAGCTGCGTGACGGCTTCGTCATAGGCGCCGGTGGTATAGTAGAGCCACCCCAGCTGGTCAAAGGCCTGCGGGTCGTTGGGGTCGGCCTTGGTGGCGCGCTCGAGCTGAATAATGGCGTTTTCGTTATCCACCGTGATGCGGTAAATGCGCGCGATATCCAGATAGATAAAGGCCAGCTTGGGGTTGAGTGCGACCGCCTTTTCGTATTCGATGACAGCCTCGTCATACTTGCCCGAGGTCTCGACTACATAGGCGTAGCTGCGCTGTACGAACGCGTCGCGCGGAGCCAGCTCGATGGCTTTTCTGGCGGCTACATCCGCATCCGCCAGGCGGCCTGTATCAGCATAGGCCTCGGCCAGGCAGGCTTGTGCTAGGGCGTAGAGCGGATCGAGATCAGCGGCCTTGCGGCACGAATCGAGCGCATCCAGCGGCTTGGCTGACCAGTCTTGCGCCAAGCCCAGCGCAGTCTGTGCCTCGGCCGATTGTGAATCGATCTCGACGCCGCGGCGTGCCACCGCCACTGCCTCAAGCGGCTTGCCGCGCATGATCAGTATCCTGGCCCAGCGCGCATAGGCCTGCGGATTGGCAGGGTCGAGCTCTGCCGCGCGTTGGTAGGCTGCCAGGGCCTCGCTGTTGCGGCCGGCCGCCATGGCTTCATCGCCGAGCGTCAGGTACGAGCTGGCCGGCAGCTCGGTGGCAGTGGGGGTCGGCAGTTCAAAGCCCACCCAGGTGATGATGCCCTGTTGGTTCTTCCACAACATATAGCCGACTGTGATGGCGATGATCGCCGAAAGAAACCACTGCCAGACGCCGCGGCGCCGGCTGCGGATTGGTTTGGATTCCAGATACATGCGCTCAGCTCTCTTCTCTGGGTTGATTATAATGCAGCTTTTCGATGCGCCAACTATCAGATAGCAAGCGCGCTGCAGCCTGGAGAGGGGGGCTGCAGCGCGCGGGAATAGTCGCTGTAACGGTTTACGGTTCAGGCGCATCCGTGCGGCGCTCGATCATCTCGTCGACCTCGCGTTTGAGCGATTCGAGGTCGGTGAACGAGCGATACACCGATGCAAAACGCACATATGCTACCGGGTCAAGCCTCGAGAGCCCCTCCATCACCATCTCACCGATCGTACGGCTCTCGACTTCGGCCTGTCCCAGGCTGTAAAGGCGGTTTTCGATCTCTTTCACAAAGTTCTCGACCACCTCGGCACCGATCGGGCGCTTGGTGCAAGCCCGCCAGATGCCCTCAAAGAGCTTGTTGCGGTCAAAATCCTCGCGCCGGCCATCACGCTTGATGACCTGCAGGGTGACCTTGACCACCGACTCATAGGTGGTATAGCGCTGGATGCAGGCCTGGCATTCGCGCCGCCTGCGGATCCCGTCGCCCACTTCACGCGTATCGATCACCCGCGATTCGTCGGCACCGCAATAGGGGCACTTCATCGCTTGACCTCCCCAGTTTTACACACGCGGCTGGGTTTTACGCAGGAACGACGGCACCTCTTCGTTTTGGCGCAGTTTGCTCGAGGTGCTCTGGAAGTCGATAATGCTGTTCGAGCGCCGGAACTGCTGCGTGGTGGTGGTTTGGGCCGGTTGGGCAACCTGCGCCGATGGCGTGGTCGAGTGCAGGTTCTGCGCTACCTCATTGCTCCGGATCGGCGCGCGTCCTGCGGATGGCTTGCTGGCCTGCGTAAAACCGGTGGCGATCACCGTCACCTGCACCATATCGCCCAGGGCTGGGTCGATGGCGGTACCAAAGATGATGTTGGCCTCCGGGTCGACCGTCTGCTTGATCAGCTCGGCAGCCTCGTTGACCTCGATCAGCGTCAGCGAGTGGTCGCCCTTGATATTGTAGAGCACGCCCTTGGCGCCGTCGATCGAAACATCCAGCAGGCGGCTGGTGACGGCAGCCATGGCAGCGTCGGCAGCGCGGTTTTCGCCCTGGCCCACGCCGATCGACATCAGCGCCGATCCTCCGTTTGACATAATGGCGCGTACGTCGTTAAAGTCGACGTTGACCAGGCCGGTGCCGGTGATCAGCTCCGAGATGCCCTGAATGCCCATGCGCAGCATCTCATCAGCCGAGAAAAAGGCATCCGCCAGTGAGGCGTTCTTATCGACAAACTGCAGCAGGCGGTCGTTGGGCACCACGATCAGGGTATCCACGTTGGCCTGCAGGGCGTCAATCCCGTCCATGGCCGATTTCAGCCGGCGTGGGCCCTCAAAGGTAAAGGGCTTGGTAACGACGCCCACCGTAAGGGCGCCCAGCGACTTGGCAATTTTGGCCACCACCGCGGCGCCGCCGGTGCCGGTGCCGCCGCCCATGCCGGCCGTCACAAAGACCATGTCGGCTCCGCGCAAGAGTTCGGTAATATCCTCGGACGATTCCTCGGCCGCTTTGGTGCCGATGCTGGGGTTGCCGCCTGCACCCAGGCCGCGCGTGACCTGTGCGCCGATCTGCAATCTCATGGTGGCGTGGCTGTTACGCAACGCCTGTGCGTCGGTGTTGAGCGAGATATACTCGACACCGTCCATCTCGGTCTCGATCATGCGCTCGACGGCATTGCAGCCGCCGCCGCCGATCCCGACCACCTTGATCCTCGCCTTGCCGTTGTTGTCCTGATACACTGCCATGATTTCTCCCTCTCCTCGTTTCTATTTGGGTAAAATGTTCCTGAACAAACGTATCACTCGTGATAGTAAACTGGGATTGCCTTCCATTACCGGTATCGCTCGATCAACTGTCTCCCTCCTCATGCCATGCAGGAGCAAACCGACGGCCGTGGCATAGGCCGGGCTGCTGATCGTTTCGGTCAAACCGTGCAGGCGGCGCGGCAACGCTACCCTGGCCGGCAGATGCAGGGTGCTCTGCACCATCTCGGCCATGCCAGGCGACAAGGATGCCCCGCCCGTCAGCACGATGCCGGCTGCCAGCAAACCGTCATAGCCCGAGCGCTTGATATCGCGCAGGATAAAATGGTCGAGGATATCCTCCATGCGCGCGCCCATGATCTCTGCGACAAAGCGCCTTTGGATGCTGCTGATCACCTGCTCGCCAAAGGTGCTCACGTCGATCTTTTCATCCGCCGGCACCGCGCTGGGCAATAGGTGCCCGTAACGCAGCTTGATCTCTTCAGCCGTCGCGATGGGGGTGTGCAGGCCCACCACCATATCATTGGTAAAGTGGGTGCCGCCGACCGGGTAAACCCTGGTATCAAAGGGCGTGCCCAGTACATAGATGCTCAGCGAGGTGGTTTCGGCGCCGATATCCACCACCGCCACGCCGTCATTCATCTCTTCCGCCGAGAGCACCGCCGTGGCCGAGGCGATCGGCTGCGGCACATACTCGACAATATCTACATGGTTACGCCGCACGCAGTTGGCCAGGTTGCTGATCGAAGTAGCGTTGGCGGTGATCACATGCGCATCCACCAACAGGGTGTAACCCAGCAGCCCAAGCGGGTTCTTGGTGACGGCTTCTTCGTCCAGGGTGTATTCGCGCGCCGTGCAATAGATGATCTGGCGGTTGTGCGAGACGGGTATTGTCTGGGCAGCATCCAGAGCACGCTGCAGGTCCTCGCGGTCGATCGGGCGGTCGCCCTTGCCGATCGAGGTGCTGCCCGACTTGTTCTGCGACGAGATATGCGGTCCGCCGGCCGAGATATAGGCGCGTGTCACCGTCATCTGGGCGATGCGCTCGGCTTTTTGGATGCTCTCGCCGATCGCCAGGGTGGCTTCTTCGAGATCGGTGATCACCCCGTGGCTGACACCGCGCGAGGGCACCACGCCGATGCCGATCACGCGCACCACGTCAGGCTCTGTCACCTCGCCGATGAGGGTGCAGATCTTGCTGGAACCGATGTCGATCGCCGTTATGGTGCGTGCCAAGTTGCTGCTCCTCAGGCCGACTTTTTGTAGGCCGGCCGTATTTCGTTGCGTAAATCAATAAATACGATCGTTTCCTGGGATGCCTGCAGGCGCTTGACCAGCGCGCGCAGGATCTCGACCTTTTTAGCGCAGTCGCCCTGGGTACCCAGATACACCGGCCACTGCGCATCGGTGACATACACCACCAGGCCTTCGGGCCGGGTGTAATCGAACGCCACAATACCGGGCAGCACCTCGAGCATGTCGTTGGCCAGCTCCCAGGGAATGCCCGGGATATAGCCCCGCGGCTCGCGGTAGAGCGCCTGCACATCGTGGATTACCGGCAGCCCGCCGGCATCCGGCATCTCGGTGATGACGGTGCCGTCGTCGCGCAGCCACCAGTAGCGCCCGCCCGATTCCCACACCCAGCGCGCGGCGTGCTCACGCACCTGTACCGTCACCTTGTTGGGCATCTCGCGGCGTACCGTCACATCCTGCAGCATGCCGTAGCGTGCCAGCAGGTCGCGTTTGACGCGGCTAGTGTTGACGGTGACAATGCTGCGTCCAAACAGGCCCGAGCCGTTACGGATATCTTCGGCCTTTAACAGCTCGGTGCCTTCGACCTGCACGAACTGTACCCGGAAATCGCGCCCAAACAGGATAAAGGCCGCCAGCACTACCACCAACGCCAGCATCGCCAATCCCAGCACACTCAGGAGCCGTGCACGCACCCATTGACTGGCACGCGCCGCGCCGACTGCGGCCGCCCGCGTATCCAGCCCGGAGCGCACTGATGCGCGCCGTTTTTGCGGCCGAAACCGCAAATTGAGTCGCATGTTCCTCTCCCGTTTACTGCAGCACCGGATGCTGGCGCGCCTGGTGCCGTTCTTCGGCGCGTTCGAGTGCCAATTCGATCAGCTGGTCAAGCAGCTTGCTATAGGGCAGGCCGCTGGCTTCCCACAATTTCGGATACATGCTGATGCTGGTGAACCCCGGCATGGTGTTGACCTCGAGCAGATACACCTCGCCGCTGGCGCGATCCAGCAAAAAGTCGACTCGCGCCAGGCCCGCACAATCCAGCGCCATAAAGGCCTGCACCGCCAGGCTGCGGATGCGTTCCGAGGTGGCGGTCGGAATCTCGGCCGGAATGAACAACCTGGACTGGTTATCGATATATTTGGCGCGATAGTCGTAAAATTCGCGGTTGGAGACCACCTCGCCGCACACCGAAGCCCTGGGGGTGTCGTTGCCGAGCACGGCGCACTCGATCTCGCGCGCGTCTACGCCCTGCTCAGCCAGCAGGCGCCGGTCATAGCTGGCGGCCAGGTTCAAGCCGCTGGCCAGATCGGTGCGATCGTACGCCTTGGTAATTCCTACCGACGAGCCCAGGTTGGCGGGCTTGACAAAGATCGGGTAGGTGAGCCTGGCCTCGATCTCGTCCAGACAGGCCTCGGGTTCTGCCTGCCAGCGGCTGCGCAAAAGCCCCACGTGCGGCACCACAGGCAGCCCGTGCGCGGCAAAGATGTCCTTCATGACGAGTTTGTCCATGCCCGCTGCCGACCCGAGCACCCCCGAACCAACATAGGGCAGGCCGGCCAGCTCAAAGAGCCCCTGCACGGTGCCATCCTCGCCCATCGGCCCGTGCAGCACCGGAAAGACCAGGTCGACAGCCGGAAAGTGCTCTGCCTCCCACCCCGGCACCAGCGCGCCCGATCCGGTGTTAACGGCGGTGTCGCAGTCAGAGTCTTCGCCATCCGAGAGGCGCTGCCAGGGGTCGCCGGCCGTCAGCCAGCGTCCGCAGGTAGAGATGCCCACCGGCAGCACGCTGTACTTGGTCTTGTCGAGGGCCTGCATCACCGACCTGGCTGAGAGCAGCGAAACCTCGTGTTCGCCCGACTGCCCACCAAACACGACGGCCACGCGCAGCCTGCTTCTCATCATTTTGTGCTCCTCGTATCCGGCTCAGCTGGCCAATCGCCCACGAATTCGATCTCGAGTTCCAACTGCAAGCCATGGTTCTCCCACACCTGGCGGCGCATGTGGTTGATCACCTGTGCCACATCGGCGGCGCTGGCGTTGCCAGTGTTGATCACCACGTTGGCGTGCAGTTTAGAGACCTGCGCTCCTCCCACCTGGTAGCCCTTTAAGCCGCACTGCTCCACCAGAAAGCCGGCCGGGAATTGCAGCGTGCGCTTGAATACGCTGCCTGCGGATGGCTCGCTGGGAATGCGCTCGGTACGCTGGCGGGTATAGCTCTGCGCCCTGCGTTCTAGCTCTGCCGTGTCGCCCGGCTTGAGGTTGAATGCGCAGCGCAGCACCAGCGGGCGCTCCAAGGAAGGCACGCGCTTGAGCACGCTCGACCGGTAGGAGAACTCGAGCTGTGCGGCGCTGGCGCATTCGATGCGCCCGTCGGTATGCAAGAGATCAGCCCACGCCAGATTATCGGCGATGCAGCCGCCATAGGCGCCGGCGTTGCCCACTACCGCACCGCCCACCGTGCCGGGCACACCGCAGGCCCATTCCAGGCCTTCCCAGCCGCGCTCGATGGCATAACGCGAAGCAGCCTTTATCGGTACGCCGGCCTCGCACTCGAGCGTGCCGGCAGTGGGCATTTCGATCGCTTCGCAGCGGTTGATGATCACAAAACCGCGGATTCCCTTATCCGCTACCAGGATATTGCTGCCGCCGCCGACCACCATGGCTGGGATGCCCGCCTTGCGTGACAGACCCACCAGTTCGATCATCTCATCGAGCCTGGTGACAACCAGCATCCAGTCGGCCGGGCCGCCCACCCTGATGGTGGTGTGGTTCGCCATCGGCTCATTTATAAGCAGGCGCTCGCTATAACCGCGAACCTGGAGTAACTCTACAAAGGCGTGCACTGTTAACCTCGCTCACGTAATACTGACAGGATCTCTTCACCCACCAGGTAATCGTCGCCCGCCCCGAGGGTGATAAGCACGTCGCCTGCGCGCAATGCCTCCGCCAGATGCGCCACCACGGCGGCACGGTCGGGCAGGTAATGCACCTGGCTGTGCTCGATGGCAGCGGCCAGGTCGGAGGCGGCCAGGGCATCCACCTCGCGGGTGCGTGCGCGGTAAATATCCATCACCACCACCTCGTCGGCGGCGCCAAAGCAGCGCGTAAAGTCATCCCACAGCGCCCTGGTGCGGCTGTAGGTGTGCGGCTGAAAGATGGCCCACACCCGCCGATCCTGATAGCGCGTGCGCGCCGCCTGCAGGGTGGCCGCGATCTGGGTGGGGTGGTGGCCGTAATCGTCGATGATCGTCACCCCGCCGGCTTCGCCTTTGATCTCAAAGCGCCGCCGTACCCCGCTGAACTCTCCCAGCGCCCGCACCGCATCGGGCAGAGCAACGCCCGCATGTTCCAGTGCCATCAGCACGGCTGTGGCATTCAGCGCGTTGTGCGCGCCGGCCAGCTGCAGCCGCGGCGAGAGCCAGTCGGCGCCCGATTTCAGGATCTTCCAGGTGATGTGCCCATCTGCCTCGCTGGTGATATCCGCCACATGGTAATCGGCCCATGGCACAGTGCCATAGGTTAGCACCTGGGCAGGATATTGGCGCTCGTGCAGCAGTTTGGTGATCTGCGGGCTGTCGGCGCATACGATCAGCTTGCCATCCGCCCTGGTATGGCGCATAAAGCCGTCAAAGGCCTCAGCCACGTCCTCGATGGCCGCGTACACGTCGGGGTGATCCATCTCGATGTTGGTGACAATGGCGGTGCGCGGCTCGAGATCCTGGAAAGCGCCGTCGTACTCGTCGGCCTCCAGCACAAACACCTTGCCGGCGCCCGCGCGCGCGTTGGTGCCCAGCTCGCTGATCACCCCGCCCACGATAAAGGTTGGGTCGGCGTCCAGGCGCGCCAGGGTGGCGGCCAGCATCGCAGCCGAGGTGGTCTTGCCGTGCGTGCCGGCGATGGCGATGGCGTGGTAGCCGTCGATCAAGCGCGCGAGCAGCCCGCGCCGTTTGGTCACGGGGATGCCGCGTTCCTCGGCCGCGCGCACCTCGGGGTTATCGGCCGGCACGGCGGATGAGATCACCACCAGCTCTGCCTTCCCGATGTTTTCCGCCCGATGGCCGATCGCTACCTTGATGCCCATCCCGTGCAGCATGGCGATCAGGTCGGAATCGGCTTGGTCAGAGCCCGTCACAATATGTCCGCGCCCATGCAGTACCTGCGCGATCGCCGAAATGCCGATCCCGCCGATGCCCACCAGATGGATGCGCTCGGGCAGCCCGGCAACGGGCGAAAGACGGGAGCGTGTTGTCGTTGACATCTCAGCGAATCACCTTGGCCATAATCAACAGCACCGAAAGATACAAAAGCATGTTCTGGCCCAGCAACACCGGCTGTCCCAGCAGCGCGGGCGGCAGATACGGCTGCAGCGCCTGTGCGACGCTCGAAAGTCCCTGGGAAGTGATCCCCAGAAAGCGGATCGGGTAGTTGAACCTTGCCATGTAGTACCACAGCGACCCGGAAATCAGGTAGCCATTCACCAGCCCGATCAGCAGGTTCAGCACCGCGCCGGTGACGCCCTGCGGTGAGACGCCGGCAAAGGCGAGCGTCTCGCCATGGTACGAGACCAGCGCCGCGACGATGATGATCACCAGGTACCCGGCGCTGAAGACTGCGGCGCGGTTGGCAGTCAGCGGGTCGCCCCCCAGGATGCGCTCAAGCAGCGGGCCGATCAGGCTGAGCACAAAGAGGGTCCACACCATTACGGCCGTCACGCCCAGCTCGCGCAAAAAGCCGCGCGCATAGCCGATTAGCGTAAAGATTGCTACCATGATGCCAAAGAGCACCTCGATCGGCGCCACGACCCTCCTACTTTTTCACCACTGGCCGGCGCGCGCTATAGAGCCCGAACGCCACCAGCACCACTACACTGATCACCACCGCCACCGCCACCACCTGGGTGTTTTGCAGGATATCGCCCGTCTGCCCGGTATTGAGCACTAGGCTGGTGACGCCCGACGGGAACAGCACCGGCTGCACCTTGCGCGCCACGAAAAAGCCCGTCAGGCAACCCACTAAAAAGCCCAACAGACGCTGCCCAAAGTTGACGGGGCGCGCCAGGCGCATGCCGACCCAATACGACAGCAGGATCGGCAGCCCAAAGAGCACCAGCCCCAGCCACTTGCGCGATTCGGGCGAGCTGACCAGATCGGGGCGCTGCTGAGCCGTCAGCCAGGCACCGCCCGAGCCGCTCAATCCTCCTCCCAGCGCAAAGCTGACAATGCGCGCCAGCCGGTTGACGGCCGGCACCAGAACATCGCCCAGCAGGGCAGAGATCGCCAGCCCTACCAGCACCGCGCCAAAGGTCAGCAGCTCGCGGTTGACTCCGCGGCGAAAGCCAAGCAGGCCAAACACCAGCAGCCCAAAGCCGATCAGCACATACTCGTTGATGCCAAAGCGGGCAGCCTGCACCGTCATGACCGACCTCCCGCGATGCGCTGCAGCAGCGCGGCTACGTTGGCAGAAGCCTCGGGTACCGCCAGCGCCCGGCTGGCCTCGCGCATTGCCTGCAGGCGCTCCGTATCCTGCAGCAACCCGCGTACGGTGCTCTCGAGCTGTGATTCCAGAGCGTCATCGGAAAGCACCACTCCCGTGCCGTGGGCCGCCAGGTAGGCCGCGTTAAGCTCCTGATGTCGCCCGGCGTAGGGGTAGGGCACCAGGATGGCCGGCAGACCCACCGCCGGGAACTCGGCCAACGTTGCTGCGCCAGCCCGCGCGACCACCAGATCGGCGGCTGCCAGGGCATCGAGCATCTCTTTGTGCAGATACGGGTACACCCGATACCGCAACGACAGCTCATTCGGCAGCCGCTCCTGGGTGGCTTTGACGTGCGGATAACCCTCCAACCCGCACAGGTGGATCACCTGTGTCAGCGGCAGCAGACGCGTGATCATGGCCTCCACGGCAGTATTGATCGAGCGTGCTCCGCGGCTGCCGCCCAGCACCAGCAGCACCAGGCCTTCACTCTCCAGCCCCAAATTTCGGCGCGCACCGTAGCGATTTTGCTCAAAAAGCGCTGGGCGCACCGGATAGCCCGTCACCGTCGCCTTGCCGGGCGGGAAATGCTGGGTCACTTCCTTGAACGAGACGGCCACCTTCTCAACCAGGCGTGAGAGGTACTTGACCGCCATGCCCGGCTCCATATCGGGCAGCAGGATAACAGCCGGCACGCGCTCGCGGCGCGCCGCCAGGATCAGCGGCGCCGCGACATAACCGCCGGTGGCCAGCACCGCGTCGGGGCGAAAAGCGCGGATGTGGGCGCGCGCCTCACGCACCCCGCGTGCAAGGTGCACCACACTTTTGGCCAACTGCAGCGGGCTTGAGCCGCGAATTGCCCCAGATGCGACCGGCAGAAAGTCGTAATTGCTGCGGTCGATGATCTCTTCTTCGATATTGCCGGCTACGCCCACCCAGGCGATATCTTTTTCGGTGGTGTGCCAGCGCGGATGTGCGACCAGCTCATCTGCCACTGCCAGAGCCGGATAGACGTGCCCGCCCGTACCGCCGCCGGTAATCAGCACTCTCATAGCACACGCTCCAACCGGGCAGGCCCCTCGGCACGCGCAATCGAGAGCATCAGCCCCACCGAAGCCAGGGTCGTCACCAACGACGAGCCGCCGCTGGAGATAAAGGGCAGCACCGAGCCGGTAAAGGGGATAGCATTGAGCGTGCCGGCGATGTTGATCAATGCGCCCAGCGCGACCCACATCGTCAGCCCAATCGCCAGGATGCGCCCGAACGGGTCGCGCGCCTCGGCCGCTACCCGCAGTCCCCACCAGGTCCACAGCCCAAAGAGCGCCATGGTGCTGGCGGTGCCAAGCAGGCCAAACTCTTCGCCAATGATGGCGAAAATCGCGTCCGAGTGGGCAGCATAGATCACATATTTAAGCTTGCTGTTCCCCAGGCCCACCCCAAACAGGCCGCCGCGGTTGATCGCCATCAGGCACTGCGCTACTTGGGTATCCTGTTCAGCCGCGCCCTGGAAGGAGGTCTCCAGCCAGCCAAAGATGCGCTCGCGGTGTTTGAGGAGGAGCGCCACGCCGATCGCGCTCGGCGCCACCAACAGGATGGTCGGCAGGATTTGACGGATGTCGGCACCCGCCACAAAGACCATCGCCATGGCGGTGATAAACATCAGCATGGCGGTGGAGAAATCCGGCTGCAGCACGATCAACCCGGTGATCAGCCCCACCAGCAGGCCAAATGGCAAAAAGCCCAGCGTCAGCGAACGGATCTGTCCGCCTTTTTGCGCCAGCCAGATTGCCAGGTAGATGATCGCCAGCAACCGCGCGAGCTCGGCCAGCTGGCCCCACGTGCCAAACATCCAGCGCCCGAAAAAGGCAGTCGGTACAATGATCGCAAAGGTACCGCCGAGGATCCAGACAGAGTAGCGCACCAGGATGCGGTAATCCAGCAGTGTAAAGCCTACCAGTAGCACCAACCCCATCACCGCAGCCACCAGCTGACGCTTAAAAAAGTGGGTCAGGTCGCCGGCGGTATCCGAGTAGCCGCTCAGGGCATAGCCGTAGGAGGCGCTGTAGACCATCAACAGCCCCAACAGCAACAGGGCCAGCGTCGCCAGCAGCAGGCGGATGCTGGCGGGCGTCAGACGGCCTTGTTTGTTGAGCAGGCTCATGTGCGCACCTCCAGCTCGTGCACCAGGGTGCGGAAGTGGCGTCCGCGCTCCTCAAAGTCGGCATAGGCGTCAAAGCTGGTGCCGCCAGGGCTCAGGAGCACCACGTCGCCGGGCTCTGCCATTTCGTGCGCCAGCGCGACAGCCTCTGGCAGGTCGGCGGCCTCCAGGATGGGCGTCTCGGTGCCGGCCGCTTTGAGCGCATCGCGGATGATCGGCACAGCCTCGCCAAAGGCGACCACCGCGCGCGCCCGCTCACGAACGAGCTGCGCCCAGGTATCCCAGGGCAGATGCTTGTCGCGCCCGCCGGCCAGCAGCACGATCGGCTCGCGGTAGGCGCTAAGTGCCGCGCAGGCCCTTTCGGGCGAGGTGGCGATCGAATCGTTGACCCAGATGACGCCGTTCATCCGCGCCACAACTTCGAGGCGATGCGGCACGCCCGCAAAAGTGCGCGCTACCTCGGCGATTGCCTGCGGACTGGCGCCAGCGCAGCTGGCGGCACAGGCGGCGGCTGCCAGGTTGGCCAAGTTGTGGTGCCCGCGCAGCTGCACCTCATCGGCCCGGCACAGCGCTGTCTCGCAGCCTTCGTAGCGCAGCCAGAGGGTGTCATCCAGCAGAAAAGCGCCCTGCTCCGGCGCCAAAACCAGGCTAAAGAGCAGGAGGTTGGCGCGTGCCTCGGATTGCCAGGGGCGGGTATAGGCATCATCGGCATTGAGCACCAGCCAGTTGCCAGGTTGCTGGTGCGCCATAATGTTGTGCTTGGCAGCGGCGTATTCTGCCATGTCGGCATGGCGGTCGAGGTGGTTGGGGGTAATGTTGGTCACCAACGCTACCTGCGGGCTGTAGCCGCCCACATCGATCGGCGAAGGCTTTACCATCGCGCCCTGATATTCGGGAGTGAACAGTTCAAGCTGAAAGCTGGAGAGCTCCATCACAGCCACGTCCGGCCAGGGGCGCTCGAGCAGACGCTCGGTGAGGGGCGTGCCGATGTTGCCGCCCACCCAGGCGTTCTTGCCGGCGCGCGTGAGCATCTCGCCCGTCAGCGCGGTGGTGGTGGTCTTGCCAGAGGAGCCGGTAATGCCTACGATCATTGCCGGGCAGCTTTGCGTGAACAGGCGCGGCTCGCTCGAGATCGGCATCCCCAGCGTGCGGGCGTGCACCACCGTCGCCGCGTTGCGCGGCACACCCGGGCTGATAAAGAGCACCTGTGCCCACTGCAGCAACGCCTTGTCCGGATCAGCCCCCAGCGCCAGACACACACCGCGCTCGGTCAGCGCGCTCAGCTGCTCGGGCAAATCAGCGGCGGATTTACGGTCGCACAACACAACCTCTGCCCCGGCGCTGGCCAAATAACCGGCCAAGGCGGTGCCCTCGCGCGCAGCGCCCAAGATCAGGGCGCGCAGATTGCAGAGTGCCGCGGGGCTCAGCATCATGCCCCCCGTCCGATCAGCACCAGCACCGCCGCCAGTGCGCAGCAGGCGGCCGACACCAGCCAAAAGCGCACCGTGATGCGCTCTTCGGGGATGCCCAGCAGCTCGAAATGGTGGTGCAGCGGTGACATCCTGAAAATACGGCGGCCCTCGCCGTAACGGCGTTTGGTGTACTTGAACCATGCCACCTGCAGCATGACCGTCAGCGGTCCTTCGATCACGATTGGCAGCAGCATCACGGCAAAGGCGATCCACTGCCCGCTCAGCATGGCCACTGCCACCATACCGGCGCCGAGTGCCTCGGAGCCGATATCACCCATAAAGACGCTTGCCGGGCGGGTGTTGAACCATAAAAAGGCGCTCAAACTCCCTGCCATTACCAGGCAGAAAAAGGAGAGGTAGAGCTGCGGCTGCGGCGCCAGGGCGGTGACAAGGCCGAGGGCGGCATATACCAGCGCACTGATCCCGCCCGCCAGACCGTCCTGTCCATCCGTCAGGTTGACGGCATTGCTGATAAACACTAGTGCCGGAACTGCCAGTGCCACCCCCCACCAGCCCCAGGCAAGCTCGGTGCCCAGCCAGGGGATCGCCAGGCCGCGCCGCTCGGTCAGCAGGCCGAGTGCCAAGGCGGTGATGAGGGCTGCGCCCCACTGCACGGGGAACTTGTTGCGTGCCAGCCACCCTACGCCGGATACGTCGTGCAGGCCCATGATGTCGTCGATGGTGCCGACCGCCGCGTACATCGCCAGTGCGATGCACGGCAAGAGCACTGCCGGCGTGCCCAATGCGGCTGCCAGCAGACAGAACACGAGCGTGCCGCCCACAAACAGGATCCCGCCCATGGTGGGGGTGCCCGACTTGACCTGGTGCTGCGCCGGGCCGTCGCTGCGGATGTGCTTGCCCACATTGTGGTGCAGGAGCGCCGCAATCAGCGGCTTGCCCAGCGGAACGAGCACGACAAAGGCGGCGATGCCGGCGAGCAGTGCCACGGAAAGGCTCATCGCGGTACCTCCTGCAGGGCCTGCACCAGGCGCTCCATCCCGAGGCTATGCGAGCCTTTAATCAGCACGAAATCGCCCGCCGTCACCAGCTCCAGCAGGGCGCTGCGCAGCTCGTCGATATTCTGGTAACTGTGCACCTCGCGCAGGCCGGCCGCGTGGGCAGCCTCGGCCATACCAAGCGAGGCCTCGCCCAGCGTCAGGAGCACATCGGCGCTCCCGGCGGCGTGCGTGCCGACCGCCCTGTGCCCGGTGGCTTCCTCGCCAGCCAGCTCGAGCATATCGCCCAGCACGGCGATGCGCCGGCCTTTTAAGCCCTTTAAGACGTCGAGGGCTGCCATCACCGAGCGCGGGTTGGCGTTATAGGCGTCGTTAAGGATCGTGATGCCGCGGATGCCCGGCTCGGGCACCAGTCGCAGGCCATATCCCAGCGAATTCATCCCCGCCTGGATCTGCTCCCACCCCAGCCCTTCGCTCAAGCCGACCGCTGCGGCAGCCAGAGCAGTATAGGCTGCAAAGGAGCCCAGCAGCTGCAAGTTCAGGTTAAAGGTGCCGCGCACCTGGCGGAAGGCCTGCCGATCGGTGTGCATCACCAGCGAGACGCCCTCGAGGCCATGCACGCGAACCTGGTCGGCCCACAGGTCGGCCGCCGGCGTGAGGCCATAGGTCAGCACCCTGGCCCGGGTGAGCTCGTTCATCGCGCGCACCCGGGCATCGTCGTTGTTGAGGATCGCCACGCCGTCGGCACCGAGCGAGCACACCAGCTCGGATTTGGCCTGGGCGATGCGTTCGATCGTGCCAAGGCGCACGAGATGAATGGGGGCTACGTTGAGCACCACGCCCACGTGCAGCTGCGCCAACCTGGCCAGCAGTTCAATCTCGCCCAGGGCGTACATGCCCATTTCGAGCACCGCGTAGCGCTGCGAGCCATCCAGGTTAAAGAGGGTGAGGGGCAGTCCGATCTCGTTGTTCTGGTTGCCGGCGCTCTTTAGCGTCGGGCCGGCCTGTTCGAGCACGGCCGCGATGGCTTCCTTGACAGATGTTTTACCCATCGAGCCCGTCACCGCCACCACCCGCAGTCCGCCGCAGCGCGCGCGGTGCGCTCCTGCCAGGGCCTGCATGGACGTCAGAGGATCATCCACCACCAGCACCGCCGGCAGGCTGAAGGATTCCGGCGGCGCGCCGCGGGTATCCAGCGTTGTGTAGCCCTCGACAGGACGGTTGCTCAGCGCCAGAGCTGCGCCGCCGGCAAATGCCGAGGCGATGAAATCATGCCCGTCGCGGTGTTCTCCGCGCAGCGCCACAAACATCCCGCCCTCGGGCACCTGGCGCGAGTCGACGCTCACCCCGCGCACGAACACATCCGGGGCGCCAGCGAGCTGCCAGCCGGGGGCGAGCACGGAGAGGACATCGGCCAGGGTTTGGCGGATGAGCGTCATTGGCTCACCTCTGCCGCACTGGACGCCAGCGCCATATAGTTGACCAGATAGGCCGCCAGCTCGCGAAAGACCGGCTGGGCCACATCCTTGCCGAAGTAGACTTCCTGCGGGTCGTCGATCCATACCAGGATGACATAACGCTCGTTGGGCAGCGGCCCGTAGCCGACATAGGCCGAGGTCAGCCAACCTCGCGGCAGGTTATCAGTGCCGGGGATGCCCGTCAGGCTGGAGAACCCCGCAAAGCGGTAGCCAGGCAGCACCGGGCCGGCTTCGGATTTTTCCACCGCTTCAGCCAGCATGTTGGAAATCGTGGCGGCGTGTTCGGGGGTGATCACGCGGCGCACCTTAAAGGGCTCGGTCACAACCGTCTCGGCGCCGCGCTGCTCGGCCACGATGTAGGGGCGCATCAGCTCACCGCCGTTGGCAAGCATGCCATAAGCACTGGCCAGCTGCAGGGGCGTCACCGTCAGCGAGCGGCCGATGGCGTTCATCCCCAGAAAAGCCAGCGACCAATTCTCGGCGCCAGGCAGGGGCATCTCGCCGGTTTGTTCGGCGGGCAGGTCGATGCCAGTGGGCTCGCCAAAGCCCATGCGGCGGATCATCTCGTAAAAGCACGCCGGGCCCATCAGCGAGCCGATGTAGGCCGTGCCGTAAATGCGCGAGGTTACCACCGTATCGGTGATGCTGGTGACGGTGCCGTTGGCGGTACGGTTTTCGTCCCAGTTCACAAAGCGCTGGTTGCCGACCATGAGGCTGCCGAAATCCTGGTAGGTCATCCCGGCAGTGATCACGTTAGCCTCCAGCGCAGCCGCCAGAGTAAGCGGCATCTGGGTGGCGCGCGGCTCAAAGGGCGAACTGACGGCCATATTGTTAAAAACGCTCGGATCGAGACCGGACCAGGTCTTCCAGGCGCCGGGGTCGTAGCTCGGTGCGTTCGCCAGGGTCAGCAGCGCGCCGCTCGAGGCATCCAGGATGATCACCGTACCGCGTTTGGCCTTGCTGGCCTCGACGGCAACTGCCAGCAGGCGTTCGGCTTCGGCCTGCAGGTTGCGGTCGATCGTCAGCACCAGCGTGGCGCCATCCTCCACCGGGATGTAGCCGCCGCCCTGGCCCAGCAACGAGCCCGTCTTGGAGCTGCGCTGTCCGGCGCGCCCGCTCATGACCGCGTCGTAGCGCAGCTCGAGGCCGGTCTTGTCGCCGTCTTTGGTGATCAGCCCGAGCACCTGGGCGGCCAGTGAGCCTTCGGGGTAGACCCGTACCGGCGAGGGAACGATGGCAAAGGCATCCAGCCCAAAACGCGCCGAGGGGGTCGGATCGGCCAGCAGACGGCTTTCGAGCTCGTCGAGATCGGCCTTGACTTGAGGGTCAAGGTCACGCCCCAGCTCGACATATGCCGCCTGGTTGGTGGAAGTGATTACCTGTTTGAGCTCGGCCTCACTCTTGTTGAAAATCCTCACCAGTTCCGGTATCAGCCGATCGATCTGCGCGGTCGCTAAAAGGCGCGGTGTCACGCTGACCTCGTAGCGCACATCCGAGAGCACCAGGGCATGCCCGCCGCGATCGACGATCGTGCCGCGTACGGCCGGCAACTCGGCGCTGGTGCTGGCCAACGCAGAGAGCTTGCCGGCGGGTGCAAAGATCTGCCACACAACCAGGTGGCCGGCCACATACAGGCCCGCCACGCCCATCACGATCAGCAGCCAGCTGATGCGCCGTTTTTGGTTCGATTCGGCAATTTCGCCGTTGGTGGTGTACATCTCAGGTCCCCGGTTCGGCGTTGAGCCATGCTTTAAAGCGCTGCCACAGCCCCTTCCGCTGGGGCTGGACCGCCTCGGCCTGCTCGACAGGGGCCGGCGTGGCTGAAGGCTGGTCGCCGATCACCAGTTCGTTGCGGCTTGGCAGTGTGTTTGTGGTCGGGCGGGTATAACCAAGCTCGCCGGCGGTGCGCTCCAACTCGCTCAGCGAGACGGACTTGGCCGAAAGAGACCGCAGGTGCTGGATGTTGTTGCGCAGCTCGATCTTGCGCGCTTCCAGCCGGCCGATCTCGTACCAGTAGGCGGCAGCCGTCGAGGCCTGCCGCAAATAGAGCCACCCGGCCAGGGCGGCAGCCACCAGCGTCAGCAGCATGCACATCAGGCGGCGATACTCCAGCCGGTCGGCCATCTGGGTGGTGGCGGGCTGCACCATCGGCATCATCGGTACCTGGCTGCGGTCGATGCTCATGCGGCTGCCTCCGTGCGACGTGCGGCGCGCAGCTTGGCGCTGCGGGCGCGCGGGTTGGCAGCCACTTCGGCCTCGTCGGCGATAACCGGTTTGCGAGTCAGGCGTGTGAGCATGGCGTGATGGTCACAACGGCACACCGGCAGCTCTGGCGGGCAGATGCAATCCTGCGATTCGCGCTGCATAAACTGCTTGACAATGCGGTCTTCCAGCGAATGAAAACTGATCACCGCCAGCACCCCGCCCGGTTTGAGCAAACGCAGCGTCTGGGGCAGGGCGCGCTGCAGCTCATCCAGCTCGCTGTTGGTGGCAATCCGCAGTGCCTGAAAGGTGCGCGTGGCGGGATGGATCTTGCCGGAAAACCCCACCGCGCGGTCTACCACCTCGGCCAGCTGCGCGGTCGAACGGAGCGGTCGGGCAGCCACGATGGCGCGCGCTACACGCCGGGCGCGGCGTTCTTCGCCATAGAGGTAGATCAGGTCGGCCAGGGCAGATTCCTCGGCGTGGTTGACGAGGTCGGCGGCGCTGGCGCCCGTCGTGGGGTTCATGCGCATATCCAGCGGTCCGTCGTGGAGGAACGAGAAACCACGCTGCGGCTCATCGAGCTGCAACGACGACACGCCCAGATCAAACAAGATGCCATCCACCTGGTTGTACCCGCTCTCCTCGGCTACAACGGCCATATCAGAAAAAGAGCCGCAATGGCTCTCGAATCGGTTCGCGTAACCCGCCAGGCGCTCCTCGGCGATCGCGAGGGCCTGCGGGTCACGATCAATCATCAGCAATCTTCCGCCAGGGGCGGAACGCTCCAGGATGCCGTGGCTGTGTCCACCCAAGCCGCAGGTAGCATCGATATACCAGCCGCCCGCGCAAACCTCCAGCAGCGCGAGTGCGCTCTCATAGAGCACCGGCAAGTGCTGTGCATCGGACGGCATCGCACTGCCTAGAACCCGAGCTCAGCCAGGCGCCTGCGTATCTGTTTGCTGTTGCGGCGTGTTTCCGCGATGATCGAGTCGATGGTCTTGGCGGGCCAGATCTCGAGCACCTCGTCCTGGCCGATGACGTCCGCCTCCTGTCCGAGTTTGATCATCTCGCGCAGGTCGGCCGGAATCAGGATGCGTCCCATCCCGTCCAGGTTGCAACGGCGCGCCAAACCCACCAACAGCAGTCTGTAGGACTCGACGGAGTCGTCGGCGCTCGGCAGGGTGCGCAGCTTGGCATTAAGCGCTTCAAAGGCGGCTACGGGGTAGGCCAGCAAGCAGTCTTTGAGGCCGATCGTCAGGATCAGCCCGTCAGCAAACTCGTCGCGGAATTGGACAGGGATCGTCAGGCGCCCCTTGGCGTCGAGCGTGTGCTGAAAAGTGCCGTGAAACATCGCCTGCCTGCCCCCTGGCTGCCCTGATCTGACACTGGCTGCTACTTGTACCCACTTGGACCCACTATATCATAAGGAGCGTTTTTATGCAAGGGAAAAGCAAGTGAAATTTGGGTTATTTTAGTTTTTCCCAAACGCGGCAAATTCGCGCAGGGCGTTGATCAGGCGCGTGCGGGAAAGCTTGGGGAGTGCCAGTGGGCTCACTTCGAGGGTCAGGATGCCGGGGTAGTGTTCGCGCTTGAGCTGAGCGGTGAATTCCGCCAACGGCAGGATGCCGCGGCCGGGGAGCTGGTGGTCGCTGAACAGGCTGCTGAGGAGACGCATCCTAGGGAGCGGCCGGGGGATTGTATCCGAAAAGTGAACGTTGATCGTGCGCGCGCCTATTGCTGCCCAGGCCTCGTCCAGCGCCACATCGCGGGCATGCGCGTGGCAGGTATCCAGCGTGAGGGCAAGGTCGTGCTGGTTCGCAAATTCGGCCAGCGCCGCCGGGGTGCCCAGCAGGTTATGGCGGTCTCTGGGGTGATGCAGGTTGTCGTTTTCGAGCGCAAGGCGTGTGGTGGAGCCGCGTAAACGGCGCTGGCACATCTCCAGGCTGCGCAGCCAGCGCTGCGCGGCGGGAGCCTGCCAGTTGTTGCTGTAGGTCCCGTGGATCACCACCGCACGCGCATCCAGCTGCAGTCCCAGGTCGGCGGCTTCCAGCATCCAGGGCGCCCACACCCCGCCGGCGCGGCGCGTGATCATGCGCTGATGCACCGAAAGGATCGCCACGTGGTGGTCGGCTGCCAGCTTGCGCAGCCTGCGCACGGCTGCCAGAGTGGGCGGCAGCCCAGCCAAGAGCTCGATGCCATCCAGACCGGCCTCGGCCACGCAGTAAAACACCTCGCGCAAAGGCAATGGAGCCAGGCCGCCGGTCGATACGCTCAGCAGCATGGTGGGTTACTACCGTACAGGCCGTGTTCGGCGATATAGTGGCATACCGCGTCGGGCACCAGATAGCGGATCGAGCGCCCCTCGGCAAGGCGCGTGCGCACCGCTGTTGAGGAGATATCGATAAGCAGCGCCGGCAATTGGTCGAGCCGGGCGTTTAACCCGGGCAGGTCGCGCTCGAGGGCTGCCAGATCGGGGGTGGTGCCCGACCGCGGATACCAAGCGATGCGTGCCAGGCCTATCAGCGCTCTGGCCTTGTGCCAGGCCGGCAAGGTCACCAGCGTGTCCGCGCCCATGATCACCGTCAGCGCAACCCCCGCACCGAGGTGCTCGTGCAGGGCGCGCAGCGTGTCGACGGTATAAGAGATGCCCTCGCGCTCGAGCTCCATAGTCGAGACCTCAAAGTGCGCGTTATCCGCGGTTGCTAGGCGGGTCATCGCCAGGCGGTCAGCGGCCGATGCGATTACCAGGTGGCGTTTAAAGGGAGAGATCCACGTCGGCATCAGGATGACGCGATCGAGCCCCAGCACGTCGCGGGCATCCTCGGCGATGCACAAATGCCCGAGGTGGATCGGGTCAAACGATCCGCCAAAGAGCCCCACTCGCCGCACGGGTTCGCTCATGCGTGCCACTCCAGCTCAATCTCGCCAAAGCGCACCATATCGCCCTCTCCGACGCCCGCGGCGATCAGCGCCACGCTGATCCCGCGCGCGACCAGGATGCGCTCAAAGCGCTCCCAGGCTTCCGGCACGTTCCAATCTGTCATGATCGCCAAGCGCTCAATTTCCTTGCCCTGCACGCGGTAAACGCCTGCCTCCACACGCGAGACGCGCCAGCCGCGCTCGCTGGGCGCCTGCGGTGTCAGCACGGGCAGCTCGTCGGGCAGTGCGGGCACCGGCAGGCTCGCCAGGCGCGCTAGAATGGCGCGCTTGAGTTCGATTAGCCCTTCGCCGGTGACGGCCGAGATGGCATACGCCTCGCCGGAGGCTTCCTGTAGCGCCTTCAGCAGCCGCGGAGCAGCCTCGCGCACCTCGGAGATATCCAGATTGGTGAGCACCGCGATCTGCGGCACCTCGGCCAACTGCTCGTCGTAGAGCGCCAGTTCGCGGTTGATGGTGTGGTAATCGGCAAGCGGATCCTTGCCCTCGCCGCTCACCAGATGCACCAGCAGCCGGGTACGCTCGACATGCCGCAGGAATTGCAGCCCCAGGCCGCTGCCGGTATGCGCCCCCTCGATCAGCCCGGGGATATCGGCCATCACAAAGGTCTGGCCGTCCTGCTCGATTACCCCCAGCATCGGGTTGAGTGTGGTAAAGGGGTAATCGGCGATCTTGGGCCGCGCGGCGCTGACGGCCGCCAGCAGGGTGCTTTTGCCGGCGTTGGGCATCCCCAAAAGGCCCACATCGGCGATCAGCTTGAGTTCGAGGTCGAGCTCGACGATCTGCCCAGGCTCGCCGCGTTCGGCGAACTTGGGTGTCTGACGCGCCGATGACTTGAACACCTCGTTTCCGCGTCCGCCGCGCCCGCCGCGCGCCACCAGCAGGAGCTGGCCATCGCGCACCAGGTCGCCCAGCAGCTCGTTGCTGGCGCGGTCGTATACCAACGTGCCGAGCGGCACATCGACAATCAGATCGTCGCCGCTCTTGCCCTGCTGGCTCTTGCCCGAGCCGTGCGTGCCATCCTGGGCTACATAACGGCGCACCCTGGAAAAGGCGATCAGCGTGTTGAGGCGCTCGTTGGCCCGCAGATAGACGCTGCCGCCCCCTCCGCCGTTACCGCCGCTGGGTCCGCCAAAGGGGATATACTTTTCGCGGCGAAAGGCCACTACGCCGTTACCGCCGTCGCCCCCGCGCACCGTAATGTGTGCCTGGTCGTAAAACACGCTTCCTCACTACGGGATGTGTAACTGCATATTGTAAGCGATTAATTCCAATTTACAATACAATAATACAGCAATAAAACAGCGCTAAAAATAGCATAACAATAATAACTGCGATGATCCGGTTTGACAAGGTATTAACAGAATGTTAACTTTTATTTGGTGTGAGACGATCCCTGCCGAAAGGGGTCGGTTCCAAGGAGGTAGATGCATGTCGGTGTCTGCACGAACCACTGGCAAAGTCAAGTGGTTCAGCCGCGTCAAGGGCTATGGGTTCATCACCCCTGACGGCGACGAATCGACCAAGGATGTTTTTGTCCACTACAGTGCGATCCGTGGGGAGGGCTTTCGTAACCTGACCGAAGGCGAGCCCGTCGAGTTCACTATAGAGAGCTCGGATAAGGGCCCGCAGGCTTCGGATGTCGTAACGCTTCTATAATTCATGTCAGCTCCGCTCAGGCGGGGCTTGATTTTTCGTTTTGCGCCAGGCTGATCAGTAACACCGCCACATCGGCCGGGTTGACGCCTGCCAGCCGGCTGGCCTGCCCGATGGTCTGCGGACGATGGCGTGTCAGGCGTTCGCGCGCTTCGCTGGAAAGGCCGCGCGCGGCCGCATAGTCGTAGTCCTCGGGGATGCGCCGGACCTCCAGACGCTGCGCCTCTGCCACCTGGCTCGTTTGCCGTGCGATATACCCGGCATAGGCCAGGTCTGCCTCGACCACCTGCGCTTCGCTGTCGTCCAGCCGCACGGGCACGCCCGCCAGCTCCGCTACCAGTGCATAGCCGTAACCGGGCCGGCGCAAAAGCTGTGCCGCGCTGACGGCCGATTCGCCCAGCTCCAGGCCATGTGCGGCTGCCAGGGCGCGGTTTTCGGCGCTGGGCGTGATCGTGCAACCCTCCAGATGCGCCTTTTCCGTCTCGATCGCTTCGCGGCGAAGCTCAAAAGCACGCCAGCGGTCGTCATCGATCAACCCCAGTTCGCGCCCGAGCGGCGTCAGGCGCAGGTCGGCGTTATCCTGGCGCAGCAGCAGGCGGTACTCGGCGCGCGAGGTCAGCAGGCGGTAGGGCTCGTCCAGCTCGCGCGTGATCAGGTCGTCGATCATCACCCCCAGATAGGCCTGGCTGCGGCCCAGGCTGATGGGCGCCTCGTCTCTGACGGCGCGCGCGGCATTCACGCCTGCCAGCCAGCCCTGCCCGGCGGCCTCCTCATAGCCGGAGGTGCCGTTAATCTGCCCGGCCAGGTATAACCCGGCGACCGCGCGCGTCTGGAGCGCGGTGTCGATCTGCTGCGAGGGCACATAGTCATATTCCACGGCATAGCCGGGCTGCATGATCTCGCACGCTGCCAGCGCCGGGATGCTGCGCAGGAGCGCCAGCTGCACCTCCTCGGGCAGGGCGGTAAAGCAGCCCTGCACATAGACCTCGCTGACGGCATAGCCCTCGGGCTCGAGGAAAAAGGCGTGCGAATCGCGCTCGGGGTAGCGCACGATTTTGTCTTCCAGCGAGGGGCAGTAGCGCGGGCCGGCCGTGTTCTGCAGCGTGCTCATAATCGGTGAGCGCGCCAGATTCTCCTGCACGATGGTGTGCGTGACGGCGTTGGTATGCACCAGATAAGCCGGCAGCTGCTCGCGCCAGTCACTCTGCCGGGCAACCGGGTACACCGGGTTGAACGGCAGGCTCAGACGCTCAACCGGCGCTCTGGCGTATGACAAGTAGAGCGGTGTGGGGCTGCCGTATTGTGGCTCTGTCAGCGCGTAATCGATCGTTCGGGCGTCAATGCGCGGCGGAGTGTTGGTCTGCAGACGGCCCAACCGGATACCGCATTCTTTTAGCGATCTGCTCAAGCTCACGGCGGGCAGTTCGCCGGCGCGGCCCCCGGGGGAGACAAGGTCACCGCGGCGCAGCTGGCCGTTCAGGAAAGTGCCGACTGTGAGGATCACCGCGCGGGCGTGCAGCCTGCTGCCATCCGCCAGCAGCACACCGCGCACGCGGCCGCCCTCCGTCAGCAGTGCCTCGACGGATCCCTGGCGCAGCTGCAAGTTGGTGGCGCGCTCGAGCACGCGTTTCATCGCCAGCGAATAGAGGTGCTTGTCGCACTGGGCGCGCGGGGCCTGCACGGCAGTACCCTTGCCGGTGTTGAGCATGCGGATCTGGGTGGCGGTGCGGTCGGTGTTGCGTCCCATCTCACCGCCAAGAGCGTCGAGCTCGCGCACCAGGTGGCCCTTGGCTGGCCCGCCGATGCTGGGATTGCAGGGCATTTGCGCGGGCAGGTCGAAGTTGAGGGAGATCAGCAGCGTGCGGCGGCCCATTCGTGCGGCGGCCAGGGCGGCCTCGCAGCCGGCGTGGCCGGCTCCCACCACGATCACTTCCCAGCCGCGGGCGTTCTCAGGCATCCGGCGCGCTCAGGAGCTGCCAGGCGGCGCGGTGTGCCAGCGCCCTGAAGCGTCCCCAGGCGTTCCAATCCTCGCTGGGCAGGGCATCCAGAGCATCCGCCAGAGCCGGCAGCTCAGCTACCTCCACCTCGCGGTAGCCGGTGATCTGTTCGCCCGCATCCGCCACCGCCAGTTCCCCGCCGATCTCGCGCATCAGGTATAAGAACGAGGTGAATATAAGCTCACCGCTCGGCCAAATAAAGCGGTAATCCAGGCGCGCCAGAGCGCGCACCAGCTCGAGCTCCAGGCTGGTCTCCTCAAAGCCCTCGCGCAGGGCGGCCGCGCCAGGCGGCTCGTTGTGGTGCACCCCGCCGCTCAGCAGCCGCCAGCTGCTGGGCGGATAAAATGACTTGGTATGCACGAGCAGCTTGCCGTTGGTGCGCTGCACGCACAACACCACCTCAGCGGCGCGGTCGCGGCGCGAGCGCTGCCAAAAGACGCCCCACGAATCGGGCCCATGCACGGTGTGGCAGCTGTGCGGCAGCGAATCATCCCAGCCCGGGCCATAGGTCGGCAAGGCTTGGTCTGCGGTGCTCATGCATCCATCCTGGCGCAGCGCAGCAGCGCCTGCACGGCGGAGGCGATATCAGCCAGGGCGATGCGCTCCTGCAGGGTGTGCACGTTCTGCATGCCGGTGCTTATCTGCACCATCGATACGCCGCGATGGTTGAGCACATTGGCATCCGACCCGCCGCCCGTCGACACCAGCATAGGGGTATACCCGAGGTCTTGCATGGCCTGGCTCACCAGTGCCACGACCGGTTCGCTGGCCGAGAGCTGGTAGGCGTTGTACTCGCGCTGCACGGTCACTTCCATCTCGCCGCCCGAATCGGCCGCGGCATGCTCAAAGGCCAGACGCATGGTGGCGGAGAGCGCCTCGAGCTTCGCACTGTTGAGCGATCTGGCCTCACCCGAGATGTGCACCAGGTTCGGTACGACATTGGTGGCAGTTCCGCCCTCGATAATGCCGACGTTGGCGGTGGTTTCTGCGTCGATGCGCCCCAGCGGCATGGCCAGAATCGCCTTGGAGGCGATCACGATGGCGTTGATGCCTTTCTCGGGGCTGGTGCCGGCATGCGATTCACGCCCGTGCACCACCGCGCGGAAGGAATCCTGCGAGGGCGCCTGCACCACGATCGTGCCGGGTTCGCCTCCTGCGTCTAGCCCCACCGCCATCCTAGCCTGTAGGCGGCTGATATCCAGCGCCTTGGCGCCGTGCAGGCCCACTTCCTCCTGTACGGTAAAGACGATCTCGAGCGGGCGATGCGGCGACTTTTCCGAGGCGAGCACCTCGGCCATCTCGAGGATCGCCGCCACGCCGGATTTGTCGTCGCCGCCCAGCACGCTGGTGCCATCCGTGCTGATAATGCCGTCCTCGACTACCGGCGTGATCCTGGCGGCTGGCTCGACGGTATCCATATGTGCCGTCAGCAGCAGAGACTCGCCCACGCCGGGCATGCGCGCTACCAGGTTGCCGATTGCGTCGCATTCGCTGGCGATGCCCAACTTTTCCAATCTGGCAGCTGCATAGGCCGCTACGGGCTCCTCTTTGCCCGATGGGCTGGGGATGCGCACCAGATCCAGAAAGGTTTGCAGTAGTCGGGCTTTGTTCATGGTTGTCTCCTCGGTTGACTGGTCTCGAGCAATTCCTGGGCACTGCGCCGAGCCGCCTCACTCGTGCTACCGCTCAACATCACTGCGATCTCGTCGATGCGTTCGGCACCCTCGAGGGTCTCGAGCACCGAAATGGTGCGCGCCCCGGCCTCACGCTTGGCCGCGCGCAGGTGTTGGTGGGCACAGGCGGCGATCTGCGGCAGATGCGTGACGCAGAAAACCTGGTGGGTCTCGCCCAGGCGGCGCAGTTTTTGCCCCACCGCTGCGGCAGTACGCCCGCCGATGCCGGCCTCGACTTCATCAAACACATAGGTTGGCAGAGGATCCACCGCCCCAAGCGCCCCCTTGAGCGCCAGCATCAGGCGCGAGGTCTCACCGCCGGAGGCTGACTTGATCAGCGGCAGGGGCGCCTCGCCCGGGTTGGGCGCAATGTAAAATTCGAGCTCATCCAGCCCGGTGCTGGTTATGCGGTAGTGCCCGCCGTCGACGGCTAATCCTTCCGGGTCGGCCGTCCAATCCTGCACCACGCTAAAGCGCGCCTTGGACATGGCCAGTTCGCCCAGCTCGCGCTCCACCAGGGCCGTCAGCCTGGCGGCGGCCTCGCGCCTGGCAGCCGAAAGTGCTTTGGCAGAAGCCGCCAGCTCGCCCGAGAGCACCTCGCGCTGCGCGACAAGCTCCGCCTGGCGCTCGTCGCTGCAGTTGAGGCTTTCCAGCTCGACAGCGGCCTTGTTTGAATACGCCAACACTTCGGCAAGCGTATCACCATACTTGCGCTTGAGCGCTCTGATCAGCTCGAGGCGCTCTTCCACACGCCCCAGGCGCTGCGGATCCTGCTCGACCTGGTCGCGGTATTCGCGCAGGGTGTGCGCCAGGTCGTCCAGCTGGTAACCTGCCGATTCAGCTGCCTGCGCGTCAGCCGCGAGGGTTGGATCCAGTTTGGCCAGGTTCGCGAGCTGCGCCGTCAGCTGTGCGAGCTGATCGGCAATGCCCGCCCGGCGCTCGCTGCCCGCCAGCAGCGCATAGGCGGAGGCGGCCGCCTCCTGGCGCTTGACGGCGCTCTCCAGCAAGGTGCGCTCCTGGCGCAGGTCTCCCTCTTCGCTGGGCGAGAGGCGCGCCGATTCTATCTCGTTGATCTGGTAGCTCAGCAGATCCTGGCGTTGGGCCAGACTGCGCGCGTCGCGCTGCAGCTCGTCCAGTTCGCGCTCCAGTGCGTGTAGGGCGCTCACCTGCGCCGCCACGGCCGCCTGCGCGACCTGCAGACCGCCGAAGCGGTCGACCAGCTCGAGATGCCGGCGCACGCGCAGTAGCGACAGGTGTTCGCCCTGGGCGTGGATATCCACTAGCTGCCGTCCGACATCCGCCAGGAGCGAAACGGGTACTGCCTGGCCGTTTATGCGGCTAACCCCGCGCCGGTTGCGCGAGATCTCGCGCCGCAGGATGAGCTCGCCCTCGGCTTGAATGCCATTTTGCTCGAGGATGGCTGTGAGCGCCGGCGGAGCATCTTCGAGCGAGAGGATCACCTCGACGCTAGCCTCGTCGCAGCCCGAGCGGATCATCTCAGGGCTGGCGCGCCCGCCCAGCACCAGCGCCAGGGCGTCGATGATGATCGACTTGCCCGCGCCGGTCTCACCCGTCAGCACCGTCAGGCCGGGGCCGGCCTGCAGGCGCACCTCGGCGATAATCGCCAGGTTGCGGATGGTGAGTTCCAGCAGCACGTTTGCCTCAGCTGCCGGCGGGGTTTGGCCAACGCAGGCGCCGCAGCACCGTGCCGTAATAATCGCCCTCGGCGCAAAAATGGATAAAGCGCCCGCGGTTGCGCCCTATTGTGCAGATCACCTCGTCGCTGGGGTTGACGGCCACATCCACCTGTCCGTCGATCGTCAGGTTGGCGTTTTGCGCCTTGACCAGCTTCAGGCTCAGGCGCCGCTCGGCGGGGATGACGATGGCGTGTGCTACCGAGATGTGCGGTGCCACCGGCGTGAGCACCATGCACGCCAGCTCGGGCGCCACGATCGGCCCGCCCGCTGAGAGGTTATAGGCTGTCGAGCCGGTGGGGGTCGCCACGATCATGGCGTCGGCGGTCTGGGTCATGACCTCGTTGCCGTCCACTTCCACGGCGATGTGCACCGTGCGGGTGGTCGCGCCGCGCCCCAGCACGGCATCGTTGATCGCCTCGGAGTTGAATACCACGCGTCCCTCGTGCAAGAGCTCGGCGCGCACCAGCATGCGCTCCTCGACGCGGTAATCGCCCGCCAGCAACCGTCCAAGCGCGGCTTCTAAATCGGGCGGCTCGACCTCTGTCAGGAACCCCAGCTTGCCCAGGTTCACGCCCAGGAGCGGTACACCCAGCGGGGCCAGCACGCGCACACAGCGCACGATTGTGCCGTCGCCGCCCAGCGTCACCACCGCGTCTAGCCCGGGGGCGGCGCCGATCAACGCGCCGTCATCATCGGCAGCGCCCAGCCAGTAGCTGGCGCTATGCGACGTCAGGTAGCGTTCGGCGCGTTCGGCCAGCGCGGACGAATCAGCCCGCGCAGGGTAGTAGAGGATGCCGATCTTGTTCACAGGTGACGCTCCAGTTCGCCGGCGATGCGCTCGGCCGCCTCGGCCAGCGCCAGGGTCTGCGGTTCACCAGTTCCCTGCATGTCGCGCAGCTGCACCTGGCCGGCGGCTACCTCGTCATCGCCGATCACTACTGCCAAGGCCGATCCTGTGCGGTTGGCAGCGCGAAGCTGGGCTTTGAGCGAGCGGTCGCCAAACTCGAGGCTGGCGGCCACCGCGCGTGCCCGCAGCTGGTTGGTGAGGGTGATGGCTGCCAGCTTGGCGCGCGCCCCCAGATAGATCACAGAGACCTGTGTAGCCTGTGTGCCGGGCAGGGCGATCTGCTGTTCCTTCATGGTCAGCACCAATCTCTCCATCCCCGAGCCAAAGCCGATCCCGGGGGTGGGTGGGCCGCCCAGCGTCTCTGCCAGCCCGTCGTAGCGTCCGCCGCCGCACACTGCGTTCTGCGCGCCGATCCCCTGCGCCCAGACCTCGAACACCGTCTTGGTGTAATAATCCAGGCCGCGCACCAGGCGGTGGTTCATCGTGTAGAGGTAGCCGAGGGCCTCCAGGTAGCTGACCAGGGTCGCCAGATGCTCGCGGCATTCGTCGCACAGATGGTCCTGGGTGTGCGGCGCGCCGGCGATGATCGGCTGGCACTGCGCGACCTTGCAATCCAGCACCCGCAGCGGGTTACGCTGCAGGCGGCGCTGGCAATCTTCACACACCTCGGTGTGGTGCGCCTCGTAATAGCGGGTGAGGGATTGCATAAAGCCGGAACGGCATTTGGGACAGCCGATGCTGTTGAGCTGCAGCGCAAGGTTGCGAAAGCCGATGCGCCCGAACAGCTGCCAGGCCAGCGAGATGATCTCGGCATCCACGGCCGGGTCGAGCTCGCCGATGGCCTCGATATCGAACTGGGTGTGCTGGCGGTAGCGCCCGGCCTGCACGCGTTCGTAGCGAAAGATCGGGCCAGTGGTGTGCAGCTTGACGGGCTGCGGCAGGGTCTTCATGCCGTGCTCGATATAGGCGCGCATGATGCCGGCGGTGAATTCGGGGCGCAGGGTCAGGTCGCGGTCGCCTTTGTCGCGAAACGAGTACATTTCCTTGTCGACGATATCGGTGCCCGTGCCGACGCCGCGCACAAACAGGGGCGTCTCTTCAAAGATCGGCACATCGATGCGCCCATAGCCAAAGGCGTCCGTCACCTCGGCGATGGTATCGCGCAGGTAGCGCCAGTAGGGCTGGTCTTCGGGCAGGATATCGATCGTTCCGCGCGGTGCAGTGAACATGCCTGGCTCCTCGGCTAAGGGTTAGGGGTCGCTTCCGGCTCGGGCGTCTCGGCTGGCTCGGATGCTTCGGCCGGCTGGGCCGTCATGGTGGCAAAGACGCCCTTCCAGTAATCTACTTCAGGGTCTGAGATGGTCATCAGCACCCCCTCGGGGTTCCACTCGGTGAACCAGGCGGCGTCTTCGGGCCACAGGCGGACGCAGCCGTGCGAGGCCGGATAGTTTCCCTGCGCCTCGCCATCCTGATAGATCTTGTTGCCCTCGGCATCCTTCAGATAGGGCTGGGAGTGCACCAAAAAGCCGTCGTGGAACAAAAACCAGCCTTCGTCGGCATAGGTGCCGAACGCGAAAAAGGTGCCTATATACCAGCCCACGCGGCCTTCCCAGGCAGGGGTGTAAACGCCCGGCTCGGGGCGGCCGGTGGAGACCTCCATGGTGCGCACCAACTCGCCGGCTTCAAAGATGTACATGCGCTGGGCTTTTTGGTCGACATAAATATAGCGCGCTTCCTCAGGCTGCGTATCCTCGGCGAATTCTGTCGCTGTGGGAACCGGCGTGAGGGTGGGCGTAGGCGTGATGGTAGGTGTGCTCGTATGTGTAGGAGTGGCGCTGCGCACAGGCGTCTGCGTCGCCGCCGGGCTGGGTGAGGGCGTGAACGTCATCGTGGCCGTGGCGGTGGGCATGCTGGGCGGCGTGGCGGTGGGGCCAGGCGTCACGATGTGCGGCAGCTGGCAGGCATACAGCGCCAGCACCACCAACAGGAGCGTGGGCAGCAGGGCCAGTAACTTGGATTTCATGACCGTGCCGTCTCGCTATCCAGGCGGCGCCCAAAATCGGCCAGAGCCTGCTGTAGCTTGTGTTCCTGCAGGGTTGTCGTCAGGTCGCCGCGGGTGCGCTCTGTCACGCCGCGTACCAGGTCGGTGGTGCGGCGCAGGCCGCCGGTGAGCGCATCGGGAAAGTCGATCGTCACCAGCCAGGTATAGATGTCGTCCATCACCTCCAGCAGCCGCTCAGCGGTCTCGAGCTCGTCGCGGCGCATGGCGTCCAGCGCAAAGCGGCGGAACTCGCCGGTGGCTTCGCCCAGACCGTTCAGCCAGGCAGCCGGCTCGATCTGGAGCGTCTCGGGGGTGGGGATATCCTGCTCGGTGATGACCGCCAACGTGATGGCCGCCTCAGCCAACTCCTTGGCGGCATCTTGCACGTAACCGGCATAATACAGCTCGGAATATTGGCGCACGTCGGCGTGCATCGCGGCGCTGGCTGCTTTGGCCGCATCCAGCAGCTCGCGAGCGGCATCAAACTCGTGGCGATGGGTGGCGCGGATCGAGTTGGCGCACGAACGGATCATCTCGCGCGAGCGCTTCAAGGCCACATCACGGCAGGCGTTTTTATCTGCCATCTCGGCCACAATGCGTTCGACAGTTCGTTCCAGCTCATTTTGTGTGGACATAAAACCTCACTCGGCGGCTGCCAGCGCCTGAAAGTTGACCTGGACTGACTGGCCAAGCTCAGCCGGCACCTCGAGGGGCGGGGCGTCGCTATCCAGCAGTTCAAGAATATAAGTGGCAGGGGTGGCTAACCCATCAAAGGAGAACAGCCCGGCTGAATCGGTGGTGGCCACAGCCGACCAATCCCACGCGCTGATGCGCACGCGCATGCCGCTCAGGCCCTTGCTGGCCGAATTCAGCACATATCCATAGATGTAGATAAAGTCGGCATTGCCAGCTGGCTGCACCGAGATCACCGCACCCACAAAGTCGCCCGCCACCAACAGCTCGGACTCGACGGCGCTGCTCAGGCAGGCATTGGCGGCGGCCGCCTGCAGCCCCCCGACCTCATCGCTGGGCGCAAGGTTATAGGCGGCCTGATATTGCTCGGCTGCCAGGCAGCTCTCGCCGGCGGTGACAGCCTCGTTGCCATAGTTCAGGTGTGCGTTATATAGCAGCGTATAAACATCCTTGTATTCGGGATCCTGTGCCACGAGGTGCTCGAGTATCGCGATGGTGCTGGACCAGTCGCCGCCCCAGTAGCGGCCGGCATCCACGTACAGGACGGCCATCTGGCGCGCAGTAGCCAGTTCGACATCCGAGGGCGCCAGCAGCAGGGCGTTGTCGAAATGGCGCACCGCGTCGGACATGTGGTCTTCGGCCAGAGCCGCTTCTGCCAGGGCGCGGTAGGATGCCAGCTGCATCTCGTTCAGCTCAGAGGATTGCTCGTCAGGGTAGGCGCCGCGAAAGCTGATGACCAGCAACGTCACCTGTTCATAATCGCCGGCCTGGTAAGCGCGCCGGATGCGGGCCAGGGCGTCTTTTGCCGATTCGTTGGGCACCTCGGTGGGCACCGCGGCATCGGCAGTGGGGGTGGCCTGCAGCTGAGCCAGCTCGTCGAGTTTGGCCTGAGCATCTGTCAGGCTGGGCTCCATCCGGAGGGCGGTGCGCAGCTCGCGTTCGGCCAGGTCGTAGCGTCCGTTTTCCATAAACACGACGCCCGCCTCGTAGTGGCGTTGCGCGCTGATGACCGTACGCAGCGACCGTTCGCGCAGGCCAGCCGCCACCGACCCGACGATCAGCAACACCAGCGCCAGCCCCACCAAAATCGCCACCAGGCTGGCCAGGTTGGTATAGCGAAAGCCGCGGCTGGAGTCGCCGCTTCCGGAGAGTGGCTCACCGCAGCGCGGGCAGTATTTGGCGTGTCCATCGATGGACACGTGGCAAGTCGGGCATTCAGTGCTCATGCACAACCTCACAATGCCGCCACAAACGGCCAAGCACGTGGGATTATAGCCTATTGCAAGCTGGTTGTCTATTAAACGGCTATTTGACACCACGCCCAAATGTGATATAATCTTGCGCTGCTTTCGAACCCGTTTGCTAACCCACCATAGCGAGAGTTAATTGCTCGTAAATGATCTTGATTAAGCCCGTCGCGTCCAACCGCCCTGCCTGAACAAAGCTGGGTGGTTTTGGCGTCTATGCGGGTGCTGTGTTCCGCTGCGATCCGAGCCATAGTAAGGAGATAGACGCATGTCAAACCGTGAACCAACTGCCGCTACCAGCCAGGTTGCCGGGTCACTCGTGCGCAAGTCCTATGCCCGCAACATCGATATCCTCGAGATCCCTGATCTGATCGAGACCCAGCGCGACTCGTACCAGTGGTTCATCGAAGAAGCCATCCGCGAGCTCTTTGACGAGATCTCGCCGATTGTCAGCTACAACAAAAACCTGGAGCTTTCTTTCCCAGGACACAATGAGGCCTTTAACGAAGAGTGGGGCCTTGATTTCCGCTTTGACCCGCCCAACTATACCGAAGAAGAGTGCCGCAGCCGCGACCAGACCTATGCATCGGCCTTGTACGTCAAGGTGCTCCTGCACAACCGCGAGCAAGACCAGTCGATGGTACAGGATGTCTACATGGGCGAGTTCCCCGTGATGACAGAAAACGGCACCTTTATCATCAACGGTGCTGAGCGTGTGGTCGTCTCCCAGCTGATCCGCTCGCCGGGCGCCTACTTTACGGTAGAAGAAGACCGCACCACCGGCCGCCAGCTGTGCATGGCCAAGCTGATCCCGAACCGCGGCGCCTGGCTCGAGTTCGAGACCAGCAAGCGCGATATTCTGAGCGTCAAGGTCGACCGCAAACGCCGCATCCCCGTCACCACCCTGCTGCGCGCCCTGGGCGCCGTGACGGACATGTTCGATAACATCGCCATCAAAGAGGGCACCGACGAGGAGCTGATCGAGCTGTTTGCCGAAGTCGACAGCGACGTCGAGCATCCCTTTATCCAGACGACCCTGATGCACGACACAACCCAATCGGCCGCCGAGGCGCTGGAGGATTTCTATAAGAAGATGCGCCCGGGCGACCCTGCTACCTTTGATAACGCGCGCAACTACCTCGAGCAGCTGCTCTTTTCAGCGCGCCGTTACGACCTCGGCAAGGTCGGGCGTTACAAACTCAACCGGCGCCTGGGCATCGAGGTGCCCAAAGAGCACCGCGTGCTCACCAAAGAAGATATCGTGCATATCGTCAAGCGCGTCATCCAGGTCAACAACGGCGTCGAATCGGCCGATGATATCGATCACCTCGGCAACCGCCGTGTCAAGACCGTCGGCGAGCTGATCCAAAACCAGCTGCGGGTGGGCTTTTTGCGCATGGAGCGCGTGGTCAAGGAGCGCATGTCGATCCGCGACCCGGAGCAGGCCACGCCCATCACGCTGATCAACATCCGCCCGGTGGTGGCGGTGATCCGCGAGTTCTTTGGCGGCAGCCAGCTCTCGCAGTTTATGCAGCAGACTAACCCGCTGGATGAGCTGACCCACAAGCGCACTCTCTCGGCCCTCGGCCCGGGCGGTCTGCGCCGCGAGCGCGCCAGCTTTGACGTGCGCGACGTGCACTATTCGCACTATGGGCGCATCTGCCCGATCGAGACCCCGGAAGGTCCCAACATCGGCCTGATCGGCCGTCTGGCGACTTATGCCCGCGTCAACGAGTATGGTTTTATCGAGACGCCCTATCGCCGTGTACTGCGCTCGGTGCCCAACTCGGCCGAAGCCCTGGTCGGCCGCACCTTGCGCGAGCGTGTGGTGGATACCGATACGGGCGAAGTGATCGCCGATAACGGCATGGTGTTGACGGCCGAACTGGCCGGACGCCTGGCCGGTATGAGCGAGCACGAGACCTATCGCGTGCAGCCGTATGTCACCGACGACCTCAAGGATGTCGTCTACCTCTCGGCGGACGAAGAAGAGCACTATGTCTGCGCCCAGGCCTCGTCGCCGGTGGACGAGCTGGGTCAGTTCGTGGCCGACCGCGTGGCTGCGCGCGTGTACGAAAAGTCGCTGCTCGAATCGATCGACCGCGTCTCTTATATGGACGTCTCGCCCAAGCAGGTAGTGGGCATCTCAGCGGCGTTGATCCCCTTCCTGGAGCACGACGACGCCAACCGCGCCCTGATGGGCTCGAACATGCAGCGCCAGGCGGTGCCGCTCCTGCGCGCCGAAGCGCCCGTGGTGGGCACCGGCATTGAGCGCCAGGCCGCGCGCGATTCGGGCCAGGTGCTGCTGGCGAAAAACGGTGGCCAGGTGGTCTCGGTGAGCGGCGATACGATCGTCGTCCAATCCGAGAACGGGCTGGATACCTACCATTTGCGCAAGTACAACCGCTCCAACCAGTCGACGTGCATCGACCAGCATCCCATCGTTACCAAGGGTGCCACGGTAGAGGCCGGCCAGGTCCTGGCGGATTCCTCCAGCACCGAACGCGGCGAGCTGGCCCTCGGCCAGAACGTGCTGTGCGCCTTTATGTCGTGGGAGGGCGGCAACTATGAAGACGCCATCCTGATCAGTGCCGACATGGTGCGCCAGGATAAGTTCAGCTCGATTCACATCGAAAAGCACGAGATCGAGGCGCGCGATACCAAGCTGGGGATGGAAGAAATCACCCGCGATATCCCCAACGTGGGCGAAGACGCCTTGAGCAAACTCGATGAGGACGGCATCATCTTTGTGGGTGCCGAGGTCAACCCCGGCGATATCCTGGTGGGCAAGGTTACCCCCAAGGGAGAGACCGAGCTTTCGCCCGAAGAGAAACTGCTGCGCGCCATCTTTGGCGACAAGGCCAAGGATGTGCGCGATTCGTCGCTCCGCCTGCCGCACGGCGAAGAGGGCAAGGTAGTGGATGTCTCCATCACCACCCGCGACGACCAGCACGACTTGCCCGCCGGTGTCAACAAGCTGGTGCGGGTTACCGTGGCGCAGCGCCGCAAGGTCTCCGAAGGCGACAAGATGGCCGGACGGCATGGCAACAAGGGCGTCATCAGCAAGGTGGTGCCGATCGAAGACATGCCCTATCTGGCGGACGGCACGCCGGTCGAGATCATCCTCAACCCGCTGGGTGTACCGGCGCGTATGAACCTGGGGCAGATCTCAGAGACCCACCTGGGGTGGGCTGCTGACCGCCTGGGCTTTGAGATCAACACGCCGGTGTGCGATGGCGCCAACGACCGCGACATCGCTGCCGAGCTGGCGCGCGCCTGGCTGATCGACCGCGCCTGGGCTGACCTGAACAGGGCTGCCTGGGAGTGGATGACCGCCGAAGAGATCGAGACGGAAATGATGCGCGACGACATCGAGGTACAGACCGAATATCTCGGCCACAAGCTCTCGCAGCAGGGCACGAGCGCGGCAGAGATCGAGGCGATTGTGGCTGATCTGAGCTTGGCGCGCCGTGTCTGGCTGGATATGTGGCTGCGCGAGCGCGGCTACCAGCCCAATGACCTGATCCTCTACGAAAACGGCGGAGCGCTGCATCCAGCCACGGATAGCGCCAACGAGCTGGCGCAGGTGGTCTGCCTGCGCACCTGGATCGAGGACGAAGGCGGGGTTCCCGAGGGCGACGACCTTGAGACCATCAGCGAGCAGGCGGTCAAGCTCTCGCAGGCCACCGGCAACCCGCTGCCGATCGCCGGCAAGATGGTGCTATACGATGGCAAGACCGGCGAGCCCTATGACAACCCCGTTACTGTGGGGATGACGTACATGCTCAAGCTGGCGCACCTCGTGCAGGATAAAGTTCACGCGCGCTCGACGGGCCCCTACTCGCTGGTGACCCAGCAGCCGCTCGGCGGCAAGGCCCAGTTCGGCGGGCAGCGCTTTGGCGAGATGGAAGTGTGGGCTCTGGAAGCCTACGGCGCCGCGCACACCCTGCAGGAAATGCTCACGATCAAGTCCGACGACGTCACCGGCCGCACCAAGACCTATGAGGCGATCGTCAAAGGCGAGCCGATCACCGAGACGGGCGTGCCCGAGTCGTTCAGCGTGCTCATCAAAGAGCTGCAGTCGCTGGGGCTGGCGGTGGAGGTGTTTGACGAAAAGGGCGAGGCCGTGCACTTTGGCCGCGACGAGAACGTGATCGTGCGCGACACCCTGGGCCTCGGCCTGGGCTTTGGGCCGGTTTCCTGAACGTAAACAATGAAAAGGAGGCGCATCGGCGCCTCCCCTTTTGACAATATGACGTGAAGCGGTATAATCAGGGCTCGCGCGCGCGACCTGTTGCGTGCATACCAGGAGGGTAACGTTGCCAACAATTAACCAGCTAATCCGCAAGGGTCGTTCGTCTGCAGTGAAAAAGGCCAAAGCGCCGGCTTTGGGGATTTCGTACAACGCCACCACGGCGCGCAGTCTGCAATCCAAGCGCGTCTCGCCGCAAAAGCGTGGCGTTTGCACGGTGGTGCGTACGCTCAACCCCAAGAAACCGAACTCGGCACTCCGCAAGATCGCCAGGGTGCGCCTTTCGAACCAGGTCGAAGTGACCTGCTACATCCCCGGCGAAGGCCACAACCTGCAGGAACACTCGGTGGTGCTGGTGCGCGGCGGCAAAGTGCGCGATCTGCCCGGTGTGCGCTACCACATTGTGCGCGGCACGTTGGATGCCTCTGGCGTGGATGGCCGCGGCCGCGGGCGTTCGCAGTACGGCACCAAGAAACCCAAGGGTAAGTAAGCCACCAGACGGAGGATCTTGCTATGCCGAGACGTAATCGGCCCGAAAAGAAACCGACCGTGCCGGACGCCAAGTACAACAGCGAAATGCTGGCACGCTTTATCAACAAGATCATGGAGCGCGGCAAGAAATCGACAGCCACCAGGCTGGTGTATGACGCCATGGAGATCATTGGCGAGCGCTCGGGCCGCGACCCGATCGATACTTTTGATACTGCGCTGCGCAACGCCGGCCCGATGATTGAGGTCAAGCCGCGCCGCGTGGGCGGTGCTACCTATCAGGTGCCCGTCGAGGTTGACCCGGTGCGCCGCGTTTCGCTGGCGATGCGCTGGATCCTGGCGGCCGCCAAGTCGCGCCCCGGCAAGACCTTTGCTATCCGCCTGGCCGACGAATTGCTCGACGCATCGCGCAACCAGGGCAACGCGATCAAGCGCCGCGAAGATACCCACAAGATGGCCGACGCCAACAAGGCGTTTGCCCACTATCGGTGGTGAACCAAGGCAACTAAGCGACTAGCGGGTTCATCCCTGGCCAACTCGACAGGTTTGGACGCACATGGATAACCAGGAGAACAGGGACAACCCACTGCAACGTATCCGCAACATCGGTGTCATTGCCCACATCGATGCTGGCAAGACGACGACGACTGAACGGATCCTGTTCTATACCGGCAGGACCTATCGCCTGGGCAATGTGGACGATGGCACGACCGTCACTGACTGGATGGACCAGGAACGGGAGCGCGGCATCACCATCGTCTCGGCTGCGGTGACGTGCGAGTGGCGCGGACATCGCATTAACATTATCGATACGCCTGGGCACATTGATTTCACCGCCGAAGTGCAGCGCTCCCTGCGGGTGCTGGATGGCGGAGTGGTGGTCTTTGATGCCGTACAGGGGGTCGAGCCCCAGTCCGAGACGGTCTGGCGGCAAGCGGATCGCTTCCGCGTTCCGCGAATCTGTTTCATTAACAAGATGGATAGAACGGGAGCCGACTTTTGGCGGAGCATCGCGATGATTCGCGACCGCCTGAAAGCTGTGCCTGTCGCGATACAGGTGCCTATCGGAGCTGAAGCTTCCTTCAGGGGTTACATCAACCTGATCGACATGCGCGCGATGAACTACCAGGATGACGACCTGGGTGTTGAACTGCACGAGGTGCCGATCCCGCCAGAGCTCGCGGAGCAAGCCGCAGAGCATCGAGCCCAACTGCTGGAAGCAATCGCCGAGACGGATGATGTCTTGCTGGCCAAGTACCTTGAGGGGGAAGAGCCGAGTTCCGAAGAGTTGCGCGCTGCCCTGCGCCGTGCCACCCTGGCAAACCAGCTGGTGCCGGTGCTGTGCGGGTCAGCCTTGCGCAACAAGGGCGTACAGCCGGTTCTGGACGCAATCGTTGATTTCCTGCCTGCGCCAACGGATATTCCGCCCATCGAGGGCATCCGCCCCGGCTCCGAGGAAACCATCGAACGCCGCCCTGACCCCAGCGGGCCATTCAGCGCGCTGGTGTTCAAGATCGTGACCGACCCCTTTGTCGGGCGATTGGCGTATTTGCGCGTCTATTCCGGAACCCTGAACGCCAACTCTTCAACCCTCAACGCTACCAAATCCCGCAAAGAACGCATCGCAAGACTCTTGCGCATGTACGCCAACCGTCGCGAAGAACTCACCGAGGTCGCGGCCGGCGACATTGCCGCTGTCGGCGGGCTCAAATTCAGCTTTACCGGCGATACCCTGTGCGACGCCGACCGCCCGATCCTGCTCGAATCGATTCGTTTTCCTGAGCCGGTGATCTATCAGGCGGTAGAGCCGCGCACAGCGGCTGACGAAAGCCGCATGCTCGAGGCGATGCGCGCCCTGGCGGATGAAGACCCGACCTTTTGCTACCGCACCGACGAATCCACCGGCCAGACGATCATGTCGGGGATGGGCGAGCTGCACCTGGAGATCCTCTCCGAACGCCTGGTGCGCGAGTTTCACGTGGCGGTACGGGTGGGCAAGCCGCAGGTGGCCTACCGCGAGACGGTCACCGGCACAGCTGCGGTGAGCGAAGAGGTCAGCCTGCCGCGCGCTGGCAAGCCGCAGATGGCCAGGGTCAGCCTGAGCATCCAGCCCACCGAGCGTGGCCAGGGGATTTTGGTCAGCATCACGGCGCCGCCCGAGCAGGTGCCGAGTGCCTATGTGCCGGCGATGAAGAACGCCATTACCGAGTCGCTCTCGGCCGGGCTGATCGCCGGATACCCGGTGGTGGATGTGGCGGTCGAGATCACGGGCGGGGCATTTGATGAGACCTCCACTGAGTCGGCGTTTATCCGCGCAGCTGCTCAGGCAGCGCAGCGCGCCGGCATGGCAGCCAGCCCGGTGCTGCTCGAGCCGGTGATGAAGGTCGAGACGCTTGCGCCGGCCGATAATGTCGGCGATGTCATCGGCGACATGAACGCCCGCCGCGGTAGCATCGAGGGTATGGAATTGTTATCGGGTGATCTTCAGGCCGTGCGAGCGCACGCGCCGCTTTCGGAAATGTTCGGCTATGCGACGGTGCTGCGCTCCAACACCCAGGGGCGCGGGGCCTTTACGATGGAGTTTGACTATTACGCGCCGGTGCCGCCCGATGTCACACGGCGCATCATGGGAACCGAATAGCTCAATTTGGTAGATTTGGCGAGATAGGCCGAGCAAGATATAATTACGCGGTTATCCCTCCCGGCAAATGCCGCTGGGAGTCCCTTGAAAAGGAGAGTTCATGGCAAAGCAAGTATACGAACGCACCAAACCGCATGTGAACGTTGGGACGATCGGCCACGTCGATCACGGTAAGACGACCCTGACGGCCGCCATCACCAAGGTATTGGGGTTGGCAGGCGGGGCCAAGTTCCTGGC
>Ga0123333_10000113_pt1 | contig 80735 bp, 72 predicted proteins | sample BioC12SIPDNA_3_FD_89957 | JGI IMG/M metagenome (GOLD analysis project Ga0123333, IMG submission 89957) | Anaerobic biogas reactor microbial communites from Washington, USA - Biogas_R2_B C12 SIP DNA | ecosystem: Engineered > Bioreactor > Anaerobic > Unclassified | place: Washington, USA...
AGTTCGCCCAGCTCGCCAGGGACTTCAACACGATGATCCGGCGCCTGAGCGAACTCGACGAGCTGAAGAAGGATTTCATCTCGCACGTGTCCCACGAGCTGAAGTCGCCCCTGGCGTCGATGCGCGAGACCGTGCAGCTGCTGATGGACCAGATACCGGGGCCCCTCAGCGACAAGCAGAAGCGGCTGCTCGAGCTGAACCTGCAGAGCGGGGACCGGCTCACCGCGATGATCCGCAACCTCCTGGACCTGACCAAGATCGAGGCGGGGACGATGGAGTACGAGCTGAAAAACCGGGACCTGGTGCCGCTGGTGCAGGCGGCGGTCGCCGGGTTCGAGGTGCGGGCGGGCGAAAACCAGGTCCGGATCGAGGCCTCCCTGCCCGAATCGCCCCTGTACATCCGGTGCGACAGCGACCGGATCGTCCAGGTCGTCGTCAACCTCGTCGGCAACGCGGTCAAGTTCTCGCCCTCCGGGGCGGTCGTCCGGGTCGTGCTGCGGCAGATCCGGGAAATCCCCCCGACGATGCCGAAGGCGTGGCGCCCGAGGGTGGCCGCGCCCGACGCGGCCGGGTATTTCGCGCTGCTTGCGGTGGAGGACTCCGGCCCCGGGATCCCCGCGGCCGATAAAGAGGCGATTTTCGAGAAATTCCACCAGGTCCAGAAGGGGAGGAAGGTCCAGGGGCAGGGCGTCGGGCTGGGGCTGGCCATCTGCCGCACGATTGTCCGGGTGCACCGGGGGGCCCTGTGGGTGGAGGACAATCCCGGCGGGGGCAGCCGGTTCTTCCTGCTGCTGAGCCCGGGCAGCGACCGAGACGCCGCCCTGCGCGCCTCCCAGCCGATATAGGCGCGCCCCGGGCGGCTGCACGAGAATCGCCCGTGCACGCGTGCCGTCTATTGTGTACACTCTGATCGGGTATCTATGCGGAGAATGGTTCCGGCAACACTTGTGAGCATGGTCTTCATGGCGGCAGCGTGCCATGACCGGATCATCGTGTACCCGCCTGCGGCTGTGCCCGCCGCCGCGCCGCCGGGGGCTGCCCCCGGCGGGCACGACGCCCCCCCGGCCCCTCCCGCCCTGGCGGCCGACGTGCCGGCCGCCCCGGCGGCACCCCCCGAGCTCGATCAGGCGGAGATGCATTTCAGGCTGGGGCAGTACCCGCAGGCCGTTCGGGCCTATGAGGCCTTCCTGGAGGGCAATCCGCAGTATGGATCGAGGGACAGGGTTCTGTTCCGTATCGCGCTGTCCCGGGCGCTGGCGCCCGGCAGGGACACGGGCCTGTCCGGCGCGAGGGCCGCGCTCGAGCGGCTTACCGAGGAGTTCCCCGGCAGCGGCTACGGAACCGATGCGGAACTGATCCTCGGGCTGATCTCGGACCTCCGGCGGCTTGGCCGGGACATCCGCACGCGCAATTCCAGGATCGACCGCCTCGAGGAAGAGCTCAAAAGGCTCAAGGAGATCGATCTCCAGCGCCGCCCCTCCCGACCCCCGGAGCCTTCGAACGGGGCCGACGACCCCGCCCCGCGCTGAGCAGCCCCGGCTACGGGTTGAATGGCGGCTCCCCGCAGACGGATTCGAGCAGATCCCGCGCCGCCTTCTCCTGGGAGGCCGAGCCCGAAACGGCGAGCCAGACCGCGCCCTCGGCCCCGCCGACGCCGCCGCCTGCGGCCAGTTCGGCCGCCGCGCCCGTCAGCATCGTGATCGCGTCGAGCTCCGTCACGATCTCCCCGGCAACGGGGAGGAGCCTCGGCCCCTCGGCCCCCGGGGCGTTGAGCCTGGCCGCCAGGGAATCCAGGCCCCCGGGGACGCGCTTCTCCACGCCGACGGGCAGGATCAGGCGCACGCGCCGGCCCGCGGCAACCCCGATCGCCACGGCCACGGTGCCGCCGCGGGGGTCGCCTATCAGCACGGCCGCCCGCCGCCGGGACAGGTCGACGGCATTGGCCCCCTTCAGGATCACGTCCCCCTCCCTGAGGCTTTCGGCCACGTCGAAAATCGTCGCACCCTTGCGCCATGCGCCGTCGACCAGGACCACGTCCCCCGGGAACGCGCCCGCGTCCGGGAGCCGTCCCGTCGCCGTCGTCGCCCGGCGGGGCGCCACGGTAACGCCGCGGAAGAACCTGTTCCTGTCGAACTCCCCGGCACGGCCGATCCGGGCCAGCAGCTCCTCGGCCACGTAGCCGTTGGTGGTCCCCGCGACGAGGACCACGGTCCCGGACCGCAGGGCGGCCCCCAGCGCGGGGTGGTCCGCCACGGCCCTGGCCACCAGCCTTTTGCCGGCGGCGGGCGTCAGAACGAAGGAAAACATAACGCCGTCCTTTCCCTACCGAACCAAGCGGGCGGCCCGAATCCCGCCGCCCCGGGGGCCGCGCTCGGACGCGGCGCCTAATCGAGCAGCGTCTCGACGCTGCGGATCTTCTCCTCCATCGTCTGGTCCCGGTCTGTGCGGGTGCCGAGCCGGAGCGTGCTGTGGATGCGCGGCACCCCCATCGCGTGCAGCGTCTGGTGGCACTCCCGGACCGCGGCCAGGACCGGCTCCCATTCGCCTTCGATGCCGGTTCCGTTGGCATGCAGGCACACCTTCAGCCCGGTTTTTACCAGTATCTTTTCACAGGCGGCGATGTAGGGCCCGAGGCTCACCCCGACGCCGATCGGAACAATGCAAAAATCCGCAATCACCTTCATGGCATCCCCTCGTTTTTGGGGCGTATTATATCCCCGGTTCCGCGTTTTCCGAATGCTATAATCCCCAATCATGCGGATACAGGGAGATACCGGCATGACGCTGGCCGCTGCGCTCGGCGTCACGCGGGGCGACGTGGTTTCCTTCGTCGGCGGGGGCGGGAAAACGACGTCGATGTTCAGGCTGGCCGGGGAGCTGCGGGAGTCCGGCCTCCGGGTGGTCACGACGACCTCCACCCACATCAACGAATTCGAAACCCGCCTTGCGCCCGCCTACATCACCCCGGAGGAGATGGCGTCGCTCCGGGAGTGCCTCGACCGGCACGGGCACTGTTTGCTCGCCGGGCGGCCCGACGGCAGGGGGCGGGTGTGCACCCTGCCCACCGGCGTCATCGCCGGGCTCCTCCGGCGGCCGGACGTCGACTGCATCCTGGTCGAGGCCGACGGGAGCAAGTCCCGGCCCCTGAAGGCCCCCGCGGCGCATGAACCGGTGGTCCTCGGCATCACGACGATCCTGGTCCCGGTCGCCGGGATGAACTGCATCGGCCGGCTTCTGGACGAGGAATGCGTCCACCGGCCCGAGATTGTCGCCCGCCTGGCCGGCCTGCGGCCCGGGAGCCCCATCACGCCCGAGGCCGTTGCCCGGGTGCTGGCGCACCCCGAAGGGGGGGCCAAGGGCCTTCCGCCCGGAGCGCGGCTCGTACCGCTGGTGAACAAGGTCGATGCCGGCGACATCCGCAGCGCCCGGGAAACGGCCCGGAGGCTGCTGCGTCGCCCCAATGTCGACTCGGTCGTCCTCGGCTCGATGGACCGGCACCGGCCGGTACGGGAGGCCTGGGTCCCCACCGCGGCCGTCATCCCGGCCGGGTATGGCGAGGTCCTCCCGGCGGTGCAGGCCGCCTCCGGCGCCGGGCTCGACCCCGTTGTCGTCGTGGCCGCTCCGGGAGCGGCGGGGCTGCCGGAGCCGTCGGCCGAGCCCTCGCTCCGCATCGTGCGGAACCCGGAGCCGGACGCGGGCTGGGGCGCGTCGGTCCGGGCCGGGATCAACACGCTCCCCCCGCGCATCCGGGCCGCGCTCCTGTTCCCCCCGCGCTGGTCCTGGATCGACGCGGGGACGGTGGAATCCTTCCTGCAGGCCCACCGGAGGACCCTGGCGCCGCTGTGCGTTTCCCGGCCGGGGGGGCCGATCCTGGTCGACCGGTCCCTGTTTGCCGAGATCCGGGCGCTCGGCGGGGAAAAGGACTTGCACGTTCTTATCGGAAGGCACCGGGGGAGGGCGGCCGCCGTGCCGGACGCCCGGGGCATTGCCGGCCCGTCCGGCGCCTAGGAGGCACCCATGGGGAAAGCGTCGTCCTTTTTCGAGTGTCAGCATTGCGGGTACGCGTCGGCCAAATGGCTGGGGAAGTGCCCCGATTGCGGCAGCTGGAACTCCTTCGTGGAGGAGCGGCGCACCGCGCCGCCGCCCTCGGGCTTCGCCCAGGGCGCCCGCAAAAGGGGCGGGATCACGAGGCTGGCCGAGGTGTCGGCCGAGACGTCCCCCAGGCTCCCGACGGGCGACGCGGAGTTCGACCGCGTGCTCGGGGGCGGGATCGTCCCCGGATCTCTCGTCCTCGTCGGCGGGGAGCCGGGCGCGGGCAAATCGACGCTCTTGCTGCAGATCGCGCACAATCTCCGGGACCGGGGGGAGCGCGTGCTCTACGTTTCGGGGGAGGAATCCTCCCAGCAGATCCGCCTCCGGGCGGACCGGATCGAACCCTCCCGGCCGGATGATGCCCCGCCGCCGGCCGGGGATATCCTCGTCCAGGCCGAGTCCAGCCTCGAAAGCATCCTGGCGGCCATCGGGGAGGCGGACCCCTCGGTGGCCGTCATCGACTCGGTGCAGACCACGTTCTCCGAAGCGCTCGATTCCTCGCCCGGGAGCATGGGCCAGGTGCGCTACGTGGCCGGCCGGCTCCTGAACCTGGCGAAGGAGTGCGGGATGGCCGTTTTCCTCATCGGCCACGTGACCAAGGACGGCGCCATCGCGGGCCCGAAGGCACTCGAGCACATCGTCGACGCCGTTCTCTATTTCGAGGGGGAGCGCCACCAGAACCACCGCATCATCCGCGCCGTCAAAAACCGTTTCGGGGCGGCCAACGAGGTCGGCATCTTCGAAATGACCTCCCGGGGCCTCGTCCCGGTGCGGAACCCGTCGAGCATCTTCCTCCCGGACAAGGAGACCGTCGTCCCCGGCAGCGCCGTCGCCTGCGCCGTCGAGGGGACGCGCCCGCTGCTGGTGGAGGTTCAGGCGCTGGTCGTGGCCACGCAGTACGCCACGGCCAGGCGCGTGGCCACGGGGGTGGACTACAACCGGATATCGGTCCTGGTGGCCATCATGGAGAAGCGCCTCGGGATACACATGAACGGCTGCGACATCTACGTCAACGCCGCCGGGGGCCTCGAAATCGACGAGCCGGGCGCCGACCTGGGCATTTTTTCGGCGATATTTTCGAGCCTGCGCAACCGCGCGCCCGACCCCGGCACGGTCCTGGTGGGGGAGCTGAGCCTTTCGGGCGAGGTCCGCCCCGTCAGCCAGGCCCAGCTCCGCGTGCGGGAAGCCGCCGCCATGGGGTTTGCCCGGTGCATCCTGCCCGCCGGCAATCTCCCCCTGGCCGAGCCCCCGGGGGGCATCCGCCTGCTGCCGATACGGACCGTCGAGGGCCTTTCGGATCTGCTGTTTCCCTGAACCCACGCGCCGGGGGCGCCCCGGGGCGCCCCTGCAGTCCGTTCCGGCAATAACGGCCGATTCCGGAGAAAGATTTACCATAATGCCGGAAGCTGTGATAAATTCAATAAAAGTACGTGATTATGCAGTTTCGTTGCTGGAAGGTTTGAGCCGCTGGATGATTCTGATGACAAATTCGGCCTCGATCATAAAGAATTCTTTCAACCGCTGTCGGAGTTTTACGGAAATGCGGCCGGTTTTCCTACTATTCGTCTGGCCATTAATAATCGATTCCATTGATATCAGGTGGAGTACATTCAAGGAGTCCGTAAATGGATCTCTGGATTATACGTGCACTTTTATTCGCGGCAATCCTCGCAAGCGGGTATTTCCTTCGGCCTTTTGGGGCGGATGTTCGTCTGGCGCTCGTCTATAGCGGCATTCTGGGCATCATCATCATCCTGGCGGAGATGCGGGTCCGGCGGCTTTCGGTGAAGACGCTGCTGGGGGCCGCCGTCGGTTCGATCCTCGGCATCCTCGGAGCCAGCCTGGTCAGCCTCATGATCGGGCGGATGAGCTTTTTCGACCCCCCGACCGGGTCCTTCCTGCAGCTGGTGGTGCTTGCGGTGATGGTCTACGTGGGCATGGTGACCGGGGCCAACAAGGGCGGTACCCTCGACCTGGCGAAGCTCGACGGCGTTCTCTCGGACGCCCCCGGGCGCAAATCCGGGAAAGTGCTCGATACGAGCGTCGTCATCGACGGCCGCATCGCCGACATCTGCGCGACGGGTTTCCTGGACGGGAACCTGATCGTGCCCCACTTCGTGCTGCGCGAGCTGCAGCAGATCGCCGACAGCGCGGATTCGGCCAAGCGCAACCGCGGCAGGCGCGGGCTCGACGTTCTCGAGAAAGTCAAATCGATCCCCGGCGTCGCCGTGCAGCTCATCGAGAAGGATTACCCGGATGTGAAGGAAGTGGACCTGAAGCTGATCGAACTCGCCAAGGAGCTGGGCGCCAAGATCGTCACGAACGATTTCAACCTGAACAAGGTTTCCCAGCTTCGGGGCGTGGACGTCCTCAACATCAACGAACTGGCGAATGCGCTCAAGCCCGTCGTCCTCCCCGGGGAGACGATGAAGGTGTTCATCCTCAAGGAGGGGAAGGAGTACAACCAGGGCGTGGCCTACCTCGACGACGGCACGATGGTCGTGGTCGACAACGCGCGCCGCATGATCGGCAAGACGATTGCGACCCAGGTCACTTCGGTGCTGCAGACGACGGCGGGCAAGATGATATTCGGGCGGTTTCCGGAAGAATCGGAAAACGGGGGCGGGTATGCGTCCCCGCGGCAGGATCGCCGCTCCTACGACAAGATGGCGAACAGCCACCGCAACGATGCCGACGAGGATCGGGAGCGGGCGAAAGGACGGTAGCGTGTGCCGCCTCCCGGCCCGGTTGTTCGGGCCGGCGGCGGCGGGCGCGGATAGGGCAGCCGTGCACTCAGAGCATCATCCCGGCAACAGAACAGCGCCCCGGAACGGCCTCCCGGCCCGGGAGTGGACCGCGGCCGCCGTCATCGCCGCCGGGGGCGCGGGGACCCGCATGGGGGCGGCCGTTCCGAAGCAGTTTCTCCCGGTCGCCGGCCGTCCCGTGCTGCTGCGCACCCTGGACAACATCCTTTCGGTTGCGGCCGTCTCCCAGGTCGTCGTCGCCCTCCCCGCCGAGCATATGCCCGGGGCGCGGGCGCTGCTCGAAGGGCGCCCGGCGCGGGTCCCGGTCGATCTCGTCGCCGGGGGGGACAGCCGCCAGGAGTCGGTGCGCCGCGGCGTCGTGGCCGTGCGGCCCGAAATCGACGTCATCATGGTGCACGACGCGGCCCGGCCCCTGTGCCGCCCGGATGTGATCGCGCGCATCCTGGAGTCGGCCTGGTCGAGGGGGTCCGCCGTTGCGGGCATACCCGCAACCGAGACGATCCAGCGCGTCTCCCGCACGGGACGGGTGCTGGCGACCCCGCCCCGCCGGGAACTGGTCGCCGTCCAGACGCCCCAGGCGTTCCACGGCGGAATCCTGCGGTCGGCGCTCGAGCGCGCGGCCGCCGAAGGGTTTGCAGGAAGCGATGAATCCTCCATCGTCCGCTGGGCCGGCTACCCGGTGTTCGTCGTCGAGGGTTCGCCCGACAATATCAAAATAACCCGGCCGGCGGATCTGAAGCTCGCCGAAATCCTGCTCCGCGGGGAGGAGGGAGCCGCGATGGCGGCTTCCGGGATGCGCATCGGCCACGGGATCGATTACCACCGCCTGGTCGAGGGGCGCAGCCTGATTCTAGGGGGCGTGGCGGTCCCCTTCGAGAAGGGGCTCGAAGGGCACTCCGACGCCGATGTCCTGGCCCATGCGATCTGCGACGCCCTGCTCGGGGCTGCCGCGCTCGGCGATATCGGGCGGCACTTCCCCGACACGGATCCCGCCAACAGGGGGCGGTCCAGCATGGAGTTTCTCGGGGAGGTCCTGGCGAGAATCCGGGCCGAAGGGTGGACGGTCGTGAACGTGGATGCGACCCTGCTCGCCCAGCGGCCGAAGCTTGCGCCCTACATGCAGGCCATGCGCCGGAATATCGCCGGGGCCCTCCAAATCGGCGCCGGCGGCGTCAACATCAAGGCCACGACCACCGAAGGCCTCAACGCGGAAGGCCGCGGCGAGGGGATTTCGGCCCAGGCGACGGCGCTGCTGGGCAGGTGCCGCTCCTAGCGGCCGGCCGATTGCAGGCACCGCGCGGCCGACGGCCCAACCGGGGATCACGGGATGGAAGACATGTCAAAATCCGACACCGAGGTGCGGGTGCGTTTCGCCCCCAGCCCGACCGGGTTTCTCCACGTGGGGAATGTGCGGACGGCGCTGTTCAACTGGCTGTTTGCCCGATACCACAAGGGCGCCTTCCTCGTGCGCATCGAGGACACGGACGCGGCCCGGAGCCGGCCCGAATACGAAGCGCAGCTTCTCCGGGACCTCCGCTGGCTCGGCCTGGAGTGGGACGAGGGCATCGAGCGGGGGGGCGACTGCGGGCCCTACCGCCAGACCGACCGCTACGCGCTGTACCGGGAATACGCCCGGCGGCTCCTGGACCAGGGCCGGGCGTTTCGCTGCTTCTGCTCCGAGGAGGAGCTCGAATCGGTGCGCCGCCAGCAGCTGGCCCGCGGCGAAACGCCGCGCTACCCGGGCACGTGCCGGGCCCTGGCGCCCGAAGAGGCCGAAGCGCGCCACCGATCGGGCGCGCCGTCGACTGTGCGCCTCAGGGTGCGGCCCGGGACCGTCGGCTTTGCCGACCTGGTGTTCGGCAGGATCGAAATCGAAGCTTCCCAGATCAGCGACCCCATCCTGGTGCGCAGCGACGGGAGCCCCACCTACAACTTCAGCTGCGTCGTCGACGACATGCTGATGAGGATTTCCCACGTCATCCGGGGCGAGGGGCACCTGTCGAACACGCACCGGCAGATCCTCGTCTACGAAGCCCTGGGCGCCGCGGTCCCCCGGTTCGCCCACCTGTCGACCATCCTCGGCCCCGACGGGCAGAAGCTGAGCAAGCGCCACGGGGCGACGTCGGTCGGGGAGTTCCGCGAGCGGGGGTATCTCCCGGAGGCGCTGGCCAATTACCTGGCCCTGCTGGGGTGGTCGCCGCCCGGGGAGGGGAGGGAGATCCTGCCGCTCGGGGAGATCGCCGCGCTGTTTGACCTGACCCGGATCCAGAAGAATCCGGCCATCTTCGACAACAGGAAGCTCGACTGGATGAACCGGAACTACATCGGCCAGGCGGCCGACGACGGCCTCGCCCGTCTCGCACAGGGCTACTTCGTCCGGGCGGGGCTCATCCCCGCCGAACCGCCCGATGCGGTCCGGTCCTGGCTCGAGCGCGTGGTGGCGCTGGTCAAGACGCGCGTCGACCGCCTCGACGAGCTGCCCGGCGAGGCCGCGATCCTCTACGGCCCGCCGTCGGGCGAGCCGGGGCTCGACGGGGAGGCGCGGGAGATTTTGAGCGGGCCCGAGGGCCGCGCCGTCGCCCGGGAGTTCGCCCGGCTGGTGGCGGCGTCGCCGGATCTGACGCCGGAGGCCTACCGGGAGCTGGTGGGGCAGGTCAAGAAGGCCACGGGGCAGAAAGGCCGCACGCTGTTCCACTCCATCCGCGCGGCGCTGACCGGCCGGGGATCCGGCCCGGAACTGGAAAAGCTGATCCCGCTCTACGAAGAGGGGAGCCGCCTGCCGCTCCCCCGCAGGGTCCTGTCGTGCCGCGAACGGGTCCGCGCAATCATCGACGGCAGCGCGACAGCACTATGGCTCTAGCCTACGGCATTCACGCGGTCCTGGAAACGATCCTGGCGTCCCCGGAGAGGGTCGAGCGCATCTGCGTGGAAAAGGGGACCGCGAACCCGAGAATCCGCGAGGCGGTGGGGCTGGCCCGTTCCCGCGGCATCCGCGTTTCCTTCGAAGACCGGTCCTGGCTCGACCGGAAGGCCGGGGGGGCGCGCCATCAGGGCATCCTCTGCTACGCGGCCGAAATCACCCCCTGCGGCCCCGAGGACATCCTCGCGGCCGCCGAGCCGCCGGGGCTCCTGGTCGTGCTCGACGGCGTCGAGGACCCTCACAACACAGGCGCGGTCCTGCGCTCGGCCGAGGCCGCCGGCGCCGACGGTGTTTTTCTGCCGAGGCGCCGCAGCTCGGCTTTGAGCCCGGCGGTCGTCAAGGCAAGCGCCGGCGCCGCGGCGCACGTCCGGCTCGCCCGCGTGGCCAACACGGCTTCGCTCCTGGTGACGCTCAAGAAGAAAGGGTACTGGGTGGCGGGGCTCGACGCCGGGGCCGCCCGGGCCGTATGGGAGGCGGACCTGACGGTCCCGCTGGCGCTCGTGCTCGGCGGCGAGGGGCGGGGGCTGCATCAACTTGTGAAGGAAAAGTGTGATTTTTTGCTCTCCCTGCCGATACGGGGTAGTGTGGGTTCCTACAATGTCAGCGTCGCCGCCGGCATTGCGCTCTACGAGGTTCTCCGGCAGCGGAGGAACCCCAAAGAATAGACGACGAAATACGCGGCCATGCCTGTTGTCGAAATAGAAAACCTGACGAAAGATTTTCTGGTCGGATTCTGGCGGAAGCGCCCGGCGCGTGCGCTCGACGGCCTCAGCCTGCAGGTCCGCCGGGGCGAGATCTTCGGCTTCCTGGGCCCGAACGGGGCAGGGAAAAGCACGACGATCAAGCTCCTGATGCACCTTTTGCGCCCCACCTCGGGGCAGGCGCGGATCCTGGGGGCCCCGGTCGATTCCGTAGCGATGCACGGAAAGATCGGCTACCTGCCCGAAAACCCCTACTTCTATGATTACCTGACGCCCGAAGAGCTGCTCCGGTACGTCGGCAGGCTGTTCGGGTGCCGTCGGCCCGAACTCGGGCGCAAGGTCGATGCGCTCCTGGAGACGGTGGGGCTGGCCGAGGCGCGCTCGACCCAGCTGAGGAAATTCTCCAAGGGGATGGTGCAGCGCATCGGCATCGCCCAAGCGCTGGTCAACGACCCGGAAGTCGTGTTCCTCGACGAGCCCATGTCGGGGCTCGATCCGCTGGGCCGGATGGAGGTCCGCCGGATCATCGCGTCGCTGAAGGCCCGCGGGGTGACCGTCTTCTTCAGCTCCCACATTCTTCCCGACGTCGAGGCCCTGTGCGACCGGGTCGCGATTCTCAACCGGGGGAGGCTGCAGGAGGTCGGGGCGCTCGAGGAGATTTTGAAGGTGCGGATCGAGGGGCACGAGATCCTCCTTTCGGGCGCCATTGCCGACGCGGCGGGGGCGATCGGCGTCCTGTGCGACGAGGTCCGGGCCATGGGGGACCGCCTGCGCGTCCGGGCCGGATCCCAGGCGCAGATGGAGGCGGTTCTTTCAAAGGTTTTCGACCTCGGGCTGGAGCTGATTTCGGTCAACCCGATCCGGCCCTCCCTGGAGGACTATTTTTTCCAGGAGGTGCGTGCCGGCGCGCGGCCGCCGGCGGCCGGGTTCCCCGGCGGCAAGGGGGTGGCGTCATGAACAGCGTCCTGGTGATCGCCCAGAACACGTTCAGGGAAAATGTCCGGGACAAGGTGCTGTACAACCTCATCCTGTTCGCCCTGATCCTGATCATCAGCTCTCTGCTGATCGGCCAGTTGAGCCTCGGGAACGAGGTGAGGATCATCCTGGACCTCGGCCTGGCCTCGATTTCCGTCTTCGGCATGCTCATCGCCGTATTCCTGGGCATCGGCCTCGTCTACAAGGAGCTCGACAAGAGAACCGTCTACGCGCTGCTGGCAAAGCCCGTCCACCGGCACGCGTTCATCCTGGGGAAATACCTCGGGCTGCTTCTGACGTTGCTCGTCAACGTGGCGATCATGACCGCGGGCCTGGCCCTGGCGCTTCTCTACCACGGCGGGGCATCCTGGGGGGCGCTGGTGCGCCTTGTCCCCGCCGTTTTCATGATCTTCCTGTCGCTGGCCATGGTGACGGCCCTCGCCCTGCTGTTTTCGACCTTTTCGACGCCGGCGCTGTCGGCCCTGTTCACGTTCTTGCTCTGGGTGGCCGGTCACTTCGGCAAAGACCTGCTGCGGTTCGGGGAGATTGCCCAATCCGCCGTCCTCCGCTGGATCTCGGTGGGCGCCTATTACGTCCTCCCGAATTTTTCGGTGTTCACCATCGCCGACAGCCGCTACATCACCCGGGACGCGACCTACCCGCTGGCGGCGGATCCGCTGCTCGTCGGGGGCGCCGCCCTGTACTGCGTCCTCTACTGCGCCGTCGTCCTTTCGCTGGCGGTGCTGGTGTTCCTTCGGCGGGATTTCAAATGAAGACGATGCGGCCGGGCACAGCCGGAAGGCCCGCGGCGGCATGTTCCGCGATCGCCCTGGCCGGGGCCCTGGCGATCGTGCCTTTGCTCGGCTGGGTCGAAGCGCGCCGCGGCGATGCGGGCCCGGATCCCGACCTTCTCTACTTCAGCGCGCCCGGGGCCGTACGGAAGATGGCCCTGGGGTACGAAAGGCTCCTGGCGGACGTCTACTGGCTGCGGACCGTGCAGTATTTCGGGCAGAGGGACGCGGCCGACCGCCGGACCGTGCGGTACGGGAACCTGGCCGCCCTGCTCGACATCACGACGACGCTCGACCCCGGGATGATCGACACCTACCGGGCCGGGTCCATTTTCCTCGGGGAGAGCGAGCCGATCGGGGCCGGGGAGCCCGCCAAGGCGGTCGCGCTCCTGGACAAGGGGATTCGGGCCAACCCGGACGTGTGGCAGCTTCGGTACGACAAGGGCTTCGTCCTGTACCTGTACCTGCAGGACTTCCGCGCGGCGGGGGAGGTGTGGCTCGAAGCCGGCCAAAGGCCCGGGGCGCCGCAATGGATGGCCGGGCTGGCCGCGCAGGCCTTCTCCAGGGGAGGGTCGATGGACCTTGCCCGCGCGCTCTGGCGGCAGCAGTACGAGGAATCGACCCGCGAGGATATCCGGGAGAATGCGAAAAACCGCCTCCTGAGCCTCCAGGTCGCCGAGGACCTGTGGACGCTCGAGCGCCACCTGGCGGCCTACCGGCATCGCAACGGGGCCTGGCCCCGCCGCCTGGGGGACCTCCCGGCCCGCCGGTCCGGCCTGTTGCCGGCCGCCGACCCCCTCGGCACGCCCTATGCCTACGACCCGGCCACGGGCGCGGTCGGCCTCGGTCCGCAGTCGAAGGTCGTCTACCTGGAAATCCCCGAGAGCTACCGGGAGGAGTTTTTGCGCACGACCGCGGCCGGCGCGGACTAGTCCGCCACGGTGACGCGGTTCCGGCCGGCGTTCTTGCTGCGGTACAGGGCCTTGTCCGCGGCCGCAATCAGCGCCTGGGCGGTGCGGCCGTGGTCGGGGAACACGGCGACCCCCATGGAGGCCGTCAGCTGGCCGAGCGGCTGGTTCCGGTAGTGGACATCGAGGCGCCCGATGGCCTCCTTGAAGAACTCCGCCCTCTGGCGCGTCACCGTCCCGGTCCCTTCCGGGAGAATGAGCGTGAACTCCTCCCCGCCGAAGCGGCACGCGATGTCCTCGCCGCGGATGTTGTTCTTCAGGAGCGTGCTCAGTTCCTTCAGCAGCAGGTCGCCCGCCTCGTGCCCGAAGGTGTCGTTGAAATACTTGAAATGGTCCAGGTCCATCATGATCATCCCCAGGGGGCGCTGGTTCCGGGTCGCCCGCCGGATCTCGAGCTCGAGCGACTCCTCCATGAACCGGCGGTTGAACAGGCCCGTCAGGGGGTCGCGGATCGACTGGCTGCGGAGCGTCTCGTGCAGCCTCAGGTTCGACAGGGCCATGGCGATGTGTTCGGCCATGGTCACGGCCATCCGCTGCTTGGTCTCGGTCATCCGGACGTTTTCGGGCTGCATCAGGTGCAGGATCCCGAGCGCCTCGCTCTGGGCCATCATGGGGATGCACAGGTACCCGTTCGATGTCGGGCGGTGTATGTGCCGGCATATCAGGCCGGACCTGGAGTTCTCGACCCAGTGGGTCCGGCCACGGCGCAGGGCCCAGCACTCCTGCGGGGTGAAGGAGCGTTCGGCCAGGGCCGCCTCCCCCCAAACGGCCACGGATTCGACCAGGTTGCGGGAGGGGGCGATGACGTAGAGCGCCCCGACCTGCACGGGGAAGATCTGCTGCGCCACGCGCACGATGACGTTGTAGGCCTCTTCGGTGGTGAGGCACGCGCGCAGGATGTCGCCCATGTCGTTGAGCAGCGTCATCTCGTGCGTGCGCTCCTCGAGTTCCGTCACCCAGGCCTCCAGCTTCAGGTTCGCCTTCTGGAGCTCCGCCTCGATGGTCTTGCTCTCGGTGATGTCCCGGGCGATCCCCTGAATCGCGGCCGCCTTCCCCCCCCGGAAGACCGGCCGGGTGCTGATCCCCAGGCTGATGCGTTTCTGGTCCTTCGACAGGATCTCCAGCTCGTGATGCAGGGGCACCTCCCCCGCGGTCCGGGGGTCTGTCAGCCTCGCGGCGACGTGCCGTTGCCCGGGCGGGATGACGTCGGTGATGTTCATCCGCAGCACCTCGTCCTGGGTGTACCCGGTGATCCGTTCTATCGCCCGGTTGACCGAGAGCACCCTCCCGTCGAAGTCGATGGTGAAGATGATGTCGCTGGCGTTCTCGAAGAACTCCCGGTAGCGCACGTTGTCCCCCCGCTCCGAGGGGGAGGCGCCGTTGGGGTGCCGCCGTAGGACGCTGCCGTAATTGCGGAACAGATCCGCCAGTCCCGGTTCGGCCTCGATCAGGCCCCCGTAGCTTGCCGCGACCGCCGGGTGGTCCTCGTAGGAGATCTCCGGGTGCGCATCGACCCACAGGTGGGCCGATTTCGTGGTGGCGAGCAGGGCCGTGAGGTATCCGTAGAACCGCTCGCCCAGGATGCGTTTGAGTTCCGCCGCCCATCCCGCCGCATGTTCCGATCTCGAGAAGATCGCCTCGCTCCCGGCGATGACGACGGCGTCGAACACGGCATCCTCCCGGGGCCAGCCGCCCTCCGGGGGCTGCCTCCCCGACAGAAGCCCCCCGGCCTGTTCCGGGCCGAAGGGGGCGCCGTTGGGGCCCCCCTCCAGGAGTTGGCGGATCTGCCCGGCCGCCACCCCCATCCGGAACAGGGTGCAGGCGTGCACTACGGCAAAATACGGGGACGCGCAGTACCGCGCCAGCCGGATGGAAAGCGTTTCCCGGAACCTCTCCGGCAGGGGGGTGTCCGAGTACGAAAGCACGTACTGCCGCCAGAGGCTCTCCAGCAGGGGGGGGGATTCCAGGGCGGGGACGAAATGGGGCGGGAAAAATCCGAGCTTCCCCTCGATTTCGGCCTGCATCTGTCCGGCGGTCCGCCGCGGGGCGGCCGGGGACGCGGACAAGTCCAGGCCGGCTTCCAGGCTCTTCAGGTCGTCCAGCTTCTGCCACAGGGGGTCGAGTTCACCGCCCGGTCTGTTGTTGGTGTCCATGAGGCTTGTTCCACAGGATACATTCGGCCAATCGCGTGCCGCCGGGGCAGGCCTGTATCACGAAGGGCCGTTGTCGTATAAAGGCATAGGGTGAGGGGGACGCCTTGAAGCCTGTCTAGGTCCTGAATCCTAGATTCTGACCAATCCCTGGAAAAACGCAAGGGAAAAATGGGGACGCGGCCCCCCATCCCGGGGCCCTGTCGCCGCCGGTGCTCCGATGCCTCCCGCGGTTCAATGCGCGACCACCACCTTGTTCCCTCCGCTCCCGGCCCGGTTCAGGGCCGCTTCGGCCGAGCGGCGGAGCGATTCCACGGTCTGGCCGTGCTCGGGGAAAACAGCCAGCCCTATCGATGCCGTGACGGTTCCCCCGGAGTCTTCCGGGCGGTTCCCCCGCGACGCGGCCACAAGCTCCCTCAAGCTCTCCGCCCTTTTCCGGGCAACCTCGAGCCCGACGCTGGGCAGGACGAGCACAAACGCCTGCTGGCCGTACCTGCACGCGACATCGCCCTTGCGCACGTTCGACTGCACAAGCTGGCCGATGTCGCACAGCAGCTGGTTGCCCGCGTCGCGGCCGCACTGCTCGACGTAGGCGCCCCAGGCGTCGATCCGGAGCATGAGGACGCTCAGCGGCTTCTGGCTGCGGGCCGAACGGCGGAGCTCGAGCTCCAGGGACTCCTCCATGAAGCTGCGGTTGAAGAGCCCGGTCAGCGGGTCCCGGATCGACTGGCTGCGCAGTTTTTCGTGCAGCCTCAGGTGGGACAGCGCCATGGCGATGTGCTCGGCCATGGCGACCGCCAGCTTCTGTTTCGCCTCCGGCAGCGGGGCGCCCTCGGCCTGGGCCAGGTGCAGGATGCCGATGGCCTCGCTCTGGGCCATCATGGGCACGCAGAGGTAGCCGCTCGGGACGGGGGCGTGCAGGTGCTTGCACAGCAGCCCCGTCCTGCAATCCTCGACCCAGTGGAGCCTCCCCCGGCGCAGCGCCCAGCATTCGTTGGGGGCGAAGGTCATTTCCAGTCCGGCCGTGTCTCCCCATTCGGCCACGGATTCGACGATGTTGCGCGCGGGGCCGATGACGTAGAGCGCCCCTCCCCGGACCGGGAAGATTTCCTGGGCGACCCGCACGATGACGTCGTAGACCTCCCTTGTGTTCATGCACGCCCGGAGGATATCCCCCATCTCGCTCAGCAGGGACATTTCATGGGTGCGCCGTTCCAGTTCTTCGACCCACTCCTCGAGCCTCCGGTTGGCCTCCTTGAGCGCGTCCTCCCATTTCTTGCGTTCGGTCGTGTCGCGCGCAATCCCCTGGATCCCCACGGCCTTCCCCTCCCGGAAGATCAGCCGGGTGCTGACTTCGAGCGTGGCCCGTTTCCCGTCTTTGGCGACGACCTGGATTTCCTGGGCCTCCGGGACGTGGTCGTTGATCTGGCGGTCGAGCATCCTCCGGGCAGCCGCCTGGAATTCCGGCGCTACAAATTGTTGAAAATGCATTTGATAGGCTTCGCTCCTGGTGTAGCCCAGGATCCGTTCCCCCGCCTTGTTGATCGAGGTGATTCTTCCGGCCATGTCATGGGTGTAGACCATGTCGTAGGCGTTTTCGACGAGTTCCCGGTACCGCTGTTCGCTGGCGCGTTTGCTTTCCTCGAGCTGAACCCGTTCGGTCGTATCCCGGAAAATGGCGAGGCCGCCGAGGATCTGCCCCGCGTCGGCCCCGTAGATGGGGCCGTAGTACGCTTCGAAATACCCCTGGCGGGCGGTGCCCGGGATCGTGTAGCGCTTGTCCTTGGAAACCGCCTTCCCCCCCTGGATTGCCGCCAGGAAGTTCGCACCCTCGCCGAGTTCCTCCAGGAAGGGGCAGCAGTCGAACGCATGCCGGCCCAGGGTCTTCTGGGCGCCGATTCCGAGGAGCTTCTCCATGGCCGGATTCCACACGGTGAAGAACAGGTCGCGGTCGAAGGCGACGATGCCGTCGACGCTGCTCTGGACCAGCCGCTGCAGGAGCTGCTTTTCGGCGAGGAAGACCGCCTCGGCCTGCTTCCGGTCGGTGATGTCCTCGATCAGGACCAGGCAGGCCTCCCCGTGCGGGGCGGGCGCGACCGTGCACTGCGCCCAGAACCGCTCCCCGTTCTTCCGCAGGACCTCCACGTCGGTCTTCCCCGAAGGGAGGGAGCCGTCGAGCACCTGGTTGAGGATCTGCAGGCATGTGGCGTCGTTGCCGACGACGGCGGGCATCTCCAGGGGCGGCGCCTGCCACCCGGCGTACCCCAGCTGGTCGAGGAGGGTCCTGTTGGCCCGGACGATGCGGTGCGTCGGGTCGACCAGGGCCATGCCGAGCGGGCCCTCTTCGAGGAAGCTCAAGCCGGTCTCGGGTTTCCCGCCGCCGGCGGGGGCGTCCCCTTCCGGCTTCAGAAGGGACTCTTTTTCGTGCTGCTGGACGAAGCTCTGGATATGGGCGATCTTTTCCCGGAGGGATTCGAGCTCTTCCTCGAGAAGCTTCGGCGGTTTGGGTTCGTTCTCTGTCATGGCCTGCGCTGATTGTCCCGGTTCTGCCCGCGGCTCCAGGGGGGGGAGCATCTCCGGAAACGGAACATTCCCCCATCCCGACCGATACCCGGAAAACGGGATAGAAATACCCCATCGGGGCCGCTATCTGATTATCGTGTGCTCGGCACGAAATCTTTAGACAAATCAACCAGTTAACTCACCTGCACCGCCGCGGCGGGCCCCGTCCGCGCGCCGCGGCGGCCCCTTCCGTCCGACGCATCGGATCCGGACCGGCCGGCCGGTCCGAGGTTCGGTGTCGGTTTGGACCTTCCGGTATGCTATTGTACAATACTGGGGGCCGCCCGTTGGGGCGCCGCCCGAGGTATCGGATCCGCAAGGGAAGTGAAGGCATGAAGTACGAGGGGATGATCTACCGGCCGCCGAGCGAGGCCCAGAGCCTGATCCTGCAGGTGGCCGTCGGCTGCTCCTACAACCGGTGCACCTTCTGCCACTCCTTCCGCGACAGGGAATTCCGCATCAAATCCTTCGAGGAGGTCCGGGAGGACATCGACGAGGCGGGCAGATCCGGCGCGTTCCCCCGGGTGTTTCTAGCCGACGGGGATGCGCTGGTCGTCCCCCAGGCCGACCTGGTGCGCATCCTGGATTACCTGAAGCTGAAGATACGGGGCCTGGAGAGGGTGGGGATCTATGCCAACGCGGTCGATGTCCTCAAAAAGGAGCCGCACGAGCTGGAAGCGCTCAGGGAACGGGGCCTGGGGATCGTCTACCTCGGCCTGGAGACGGGGAACCCGGAAATCCTCCGCCGGATCAGGAAGAATGCCACGGCGCAGCAGATGATCCGGGCCGCGGCGCGGGTCCATGCCGCCGGGATGCTTCTGTCGGTGACCGTGCTGCTCGGCATAGGCGGCGTCGAGATGAGCCGGGCGCACGCGGAGGATACCGGCAGGGTCCTTTCGGAAATGGATCCCGATTTCGTGGGCGCGCTTTCGCTGATGGTCGTCCCGGGGACCCCGATCGCCGAGGAGCTGCGTTCGGGGGCGCTGGTGCTGCCGACGCCCTTCGAGCTGATCCGGGAACTGGAGACGATGATCACGCACTGCCGTTTCACGCGATGCTTCTTCGCCTCCAACCACGCCTCGAACTATCTCCCGCTGCGGATCCGCATGCCCGAGGAGAAGGAGCGCGCGCTCGGCCTGATCCGGGAGGTGCTCGCGCGCAGGGATCCGGATCTGCTCCGCCCGGAATTCATGCGGGCCCTGTAGGCCCGGGAAGAAAGCCCGCCGGGACCGGATGCCCGGAACGGAGGTGTGCCATGACCGCAAGGATGAAGTTCCTGATCGGCGGCGGCGTGATCGTCGCGGCGCTCGCCTTCCTGGCCGCGGTCGGATTCCAGGAGAGCAGGGCCTACTACATCACCGTCGACGAGTATCAGGAGATGCGGGACCACCTGCAGGGCGCGACCGTGAGGCTCGCGGGCGAGGTCGTGGCCGGATCCGTCGACCGGAGCGGGCAGGAGATGGAATTCGTCCTCGGCAGCCGGGCCGGCAGCGTCGCGGTCCGCTACGTCGGGAGCGCCATCATCCCCGACACGTTCACCGACGGTTCCAGGGCGCTCGTGGAGGGGCATATCGCGCCCGACGGCGAGTTCCTCGCCCGCCGCATCGAAGCCAGGTGCGCGTCCAAATACGAAGAGGAATACGGCGACAGAACCGGTTCATAACGATTGGAAGGTCCATGGCCGATTTCGGTACGTTCTGCCTGATTACAGCTCTCTGCCTTTCCCTGTACGCCCTGATCGCCGCCCTGACGGGAGCCTCCCGGCCTCGGGCGGGCATGGTGCGGAGCGCGGAAAACGCCGTGTACGCGGCCGCGGCATCCTCGGCGCTGGCCTTCGGGGCGCTGGCCTACCTTCTGGCGACCGACAGTTTCGCCGTCGCCCATGTCGCCGGCAACAGCAGCCGCGCCCTGCCGCTGTTCTACAAGATCACGGCCATCTGGGGGGCCCACGACGGGTCGATGCTCCTGTGGGTTTTCGTCACCGCCGCCTTCTCGGGCATCGCCGTCTACCAGAACCGGTCCCGCCACCGGGATATGATGCCCTACGTCGTGGCGGTTCTCATGGCGGACCTCTCCTTTTTCCTGTTTTTGAACCTCTTCTTCTCCAACCCGTTCCATCGCCTGGCGGAGGTGTTCCCCGACGGGTCGATCCAGCCCTTCCTCCCGGCCGACGGCTACGGGCTGAATCCGATCCTGCAGCACTGGGCCATGGTCATCCACCCCCCGGTCCAGTACCTGGGGCTGATCGGTTTCCTCGTCCCCTTCGCGTTTGCGATCGCCGCCCTCCTGAGCCGGCAGACGGGGGGCGCCTGGATACGGGCGACGCGCCGGTGGACCATCATGACCTGGATATTTTTGGGCGCCGGGCTCGTCCTGGGGGGCAAGTGGGCCTACGTCGTTCTGGGGTGGGGCGGCTACTGGGGCTGGGATCCCGTCGAGAACTCGTCGCTGATGCCCTGGCTGGTGAGCACGGCGTTTCTTCATTCGATGATCGTCGAGCAGCGGAAGGGGATGCTCAAAGTCTGGAACATCATCCTGGTGATGCTGGCCTACCTGCTCGGCATCTTCAGCACGTTCCTGACGCGCAGCGGCGTCGTCAGCAGCGTGCACGCCTTCGCCGACTCCAATCTCGGCACGTTCTTCCTCGCCTACATGGCCGCGGTCCTGTCCGTCGGCCTCTACCTGGTCTACGACCGCCGCGAAGACCTCCGGAGCGAGCGACGGCTCGACTCCATCCTGTCCCGGGAAAGCGCCTTCCTGTTCAACAACCTGATCCTGATGGTCGCCTGCTTCGCGATTTTCTGGGGCACCATGTTCCCGGTGTTCTCCGAGTGGGTGCGGGGCACGAAGATCTCGGTCGGCCCCCCGTTTTTCAACAGCATCAACGTGCCGATCGGCCTGCTGCTTCTGCTACTGACGGGGGTGGGGCCGCTTTTGGCCTGGCGCAGAACCTCCCTGCGCAGCCTCGGCCGCTCCGTGCGGATCCCCGCGGCTGCGGCCTGCGCGGCCGCCGCGGGCCTCCTCGCCGGGGGGATGCGCAACCCCAGCGTCATGGCCTGCCTGGCGCTGTGCGCGTTCGTTGCCGCGGCCATCGTCGAGGAGTTCTGCCGGGGGGCCTGGGCCCGCCGCAGGGCCCGGGGGGAATCCTGGCCGAAGGCCGTCGCGAACCTCGTCGGCAGGAACAAGCGGAGGTACGGCGGGTATATCGTTCATTTTGCCGTCGTGCTGATGTTCGCCGGCTTCGCCGGGAACGCCTTCAACCTGGAGGCCGTACAGCGGCTTGAAACCGGCGAGTCCATGCACATCGGCGACTATACCCTGAAGGTGGCCGGGTACAGCGAAGGCGAAACCCCGAACTACGACTTCGGCAGGGTCGCCCTCGAGGTGTTCCGCAACGACGCCAGGATCCGCACCCTGGAGCCGGAAAGGCGCATGTTCAAGACGGGGTCCCGGCAGGTGACGACGACCGTGGCCCTCCACAGCACCCCGAAGGAGGACCTGTATGTCGTTTTCGCCGGGGTGACGGGCGGCGGGAGGGTTTTCGAGATCAGGGCGAACGTCAACCCCCTGGTGTACTGGATCTGGGTCGGGGCGGCGCTGATGGTGCTCGGCACGGCGATCGCGCTGCTGCCGGATCCGCAGGCGGTGCCGGGCCCGTAGCATCCGGCCGCCGGCTGCACCGAGAGAGGACGCACATGGTACTGACGGCATTCTGTACGGCGCTGGTGATGGCCGCGGGCGTGTTTGTCCTGCTGCCGCTGTTTAGGAAATCCGCGGCCGTGGCCGATTGGGGCCCGGCGGCCGGGGGCGGGATCGACACGCTCCTGGAGCGCAAGGAAGCCGTCTACCGCACCCTCAGGGACCTCGAACTCGACTACGCGGTGGGGCGCCTGACCGGCGAGGACTACCGCCGGCTGCAGGCCGACGGCATGCGCGAGGCCGCGGGGATCCTCGGGCAGTTGGAGCGTTCGGGCGTCCCGCCGGATCTGGAGGCGTCGATCGAAAGGGAGATCGCCTCCCGGAAAAGTGCCGGCGCCCCGGGCGCGGCCGGGCCGCCGAAGTCTTCGGCCCGCTGCCCGAACTGCGGCGCGGCCGGCGTCCCGGGGAAAAAATTCTGCGCCGATTGCGGCCATAAACTGTAAACCATGCGGCGGGTGGGTGCACCATGCTAGAGCGATCAGGGCCCGGACACCGGGAAGGCAACCTCAAACGGGGGATCGGCGTGATCCTGGCATGGCTTCTGGCTGCCTGCGGCGCGTTCCCGCAGGGGGCGGGGGTCCTCGAGGGCCGGCTGGTCAACGGCACGGACCCGGCCGCGGCGCCGGCCGGGGTCGCGCTGGAAGTCGTCGCCCCGGACGGGGGGATGCGCATCATCCGCACGGCCGAAACCGACCGGACCGGGGCGTTTAGGATCGAGGGGCTGCCCGAGGAGCCGATGCTGCTGGTGCGCGCCGTCTACGGCGGCGCCCCGTACCAGCAGCACGTCCGCTTCGACGCCTCCGGACATGCCCGCGCCGAACTGGAGGTGTTCGAAGCCACCCGGTCGGCCGAGGGGATACGGCTCGAGGAGATGCAGATGGTCTTCCAGGCCGCCGGCGGGCATCTGGAGCTGCTCGAGACCGGGGTCTTCTCCAACGAGACCCGCCCCCCCCGGACGTTTGCGGACCCTTCGGGCACGGTCCGTTTCAGCAAGGCCCCGGGGATCGAACAGGTGCCGCAGATCCGGGTCACGGCCCCCGGCGCGGCGGTCCCCGTCGTCGGGTCCGTGCTGGAAAGCCCGGACGGTCGGAGCTACTACAGCCTCTATCCCCTCCGCCCCGGCAGGACAACGGTCGACGTGTTCCAGAAGCTGCCCTACCCGGACCGGAAGTACGCCTACGCCAGGACCTTCTTCCACCCGGTCCCCTCGATCGAGATCGGGGTGATCCCCATGGACGTGGAGCTTGCCGGCACGGGGCTCGTCCGGGTCCACGAGGACCCCGGCAAGAATATCGCCGTCTACCGCATCGGGCCGGTTGCGGCCGGGACCGAGGTGCAGTGGGCCTTCTCCGGCGGGGGGCAGGACGCCGCCGGCGGCGGCGGGGCGGAACAGGAGGCGGGGGGGACGCGGATCCGGGCGGTCCCGAACGCGGTCTCGGGCTATGCCGGGGTGATCGCCCCCCTGCTGCTGCTCGGGTTCCTCATCGTCCTCTGGTACGCATCCAACCGCCTGCCTGACGACGGCGCGCCGGGCCCGGGCGGCGGGACGCGCCTGATCAAACAGCGCCGGGAGCTTCTGCTCGACCGGGTCGCCGACCTGGATCGCCGCCGCGAGGCGCAGGCTGTAGGCGACCGGGAATACCGGCGCCGGCGCCGGGAGGGGGTCGATGAGCTGCGGCGCATCTCCCTGCACCTGAAATGACCGGGATTCCGGGGCCGGCCCGTGGCGGTCCGGCCCCGGAACCCATTCGAGCCTATGCCCATGATTGAAGCGCGGAACGTGGCCAAACACTTCGGCAGGTTTTCAGCCCTGCGCGGGCTGGACCTCCGGGTGCCGGCGGGGGAGTTCGTTGCGCTTTTCGGGAACAACGGCGCCGGGAAGACCACGCTCTTGAGGATCCTGGCGGGTTTGGCCCGCCCCTCTTCGGGCACGGTGCAGGTCGGAGCGCCCCGCCCCTTTGCCCGGGGCGCCATCGGGTACCTTTCCCACGAAACGTCCCTGTACATGGACCTGACCGCGATGGAGAACCTCCGCTTCTATGCGCGGATGATGCGCACGGCCTCGGACCGGGGCTTTCTGCTCGGGCGCATGCAGCTGGTCGGGCTTGCCGGGCGGGAGGGCGAGCCCGTCCGGAATTTTTCCCGGGGGATGCAGCAGAGGCTGGCCATAGCCCGCGCCCTGCTGCACGACCCGGAGGTTCTCATCCTCGACGAGCCGTTTACGGGGCTCGATGCGGCGGGCGCCGACTATCTGGCCGGGTATCTGGCCGGGGCGCATGCGCGGGGGAAGACGTGCATCATGGCGACCCACGACACCCGGAAGGGGTTCGATCTTGCCGACAGGCTCGTGGTGATCGACCGCGGGGCCGTTGTCCTGGACGAGCGGAAGGCCCCGGCCGGGTACGAGGCGTTCCGGGCGCGGTGGGTGGAGCTCACGAAGTCCTAGCAGGTGCGTATGAAAGAGATATGGGCCATATTCCGGAAGGATGTGCGCATCGAGTTCCGGACCAAGGATTCGCTGATCTCGATGCTTTTTTTCGGGGTCGTCGTCCTGGTGGTCTTCCATTTCGCCCTCGGGCCGCTGGGGGATTCCGGCCGTTCGGTCCTCCCGGGGGTCCTCTGGGTCGCCTTCACGTTCTCCGGGACGCTCGGCCTCAACCGGCTCTTCGCGGTGGAGAAGGAGAACGGCTGCTTCCAGGGCCTGCTCATGATGCCCTCCGACCGCGGGGTCCTGTACCTGGGGAAGATGCTGGCGGCGTCGTTTTTCATGCTGATTTCCGAAGCGGTCCTCTTCCTCGTCAGCCTGGTCCTGTTCAACCTGTCGGTATGGCCGGAGATCCCCTGGCTCCTGCTGGTCTTCTGTATCGGGACGCTCGGGTTCGCCGCGGCCGGGACGCTTCTGTCGGCGATCGCCGTCAACACGAAGCTCCGGGAGGTTCTCCTGCCGCTGATGCTGTTTCCCGTGGTGCTGCCGATTCTGATCCATGCGGTCGAGGCGACCGACATCATCCTCAACGCGCCGGATTACCGGGGGCTGCGGCTCCCGCTGGCCGTTTTGACGGTGTTCACGGTCCTGTTCGGCACGATTTCCTGCCTGCTTTTCGAGCACGTTCTGGAGGAGTAGCCATGACCGGTAGGGCGATCGAACGTCTGGATGGCCTGCTGGCGGTCCTTGTCTTCGCCGGCATGACGCTGGCGCTGTACATGGCGCTGATCGGGGCCCCCACGGAAAGGACGATGGGGGACATCCAGCGCATTTTCTATTTCCACGTGCCGGCGGCCGTAACGGGTTTCACGGCGTTCGCCGTCAACTTCGCGGCCTCGCTGCTGTATCTGGCCAGGAGGCGGCCCGGGTGGGACGCCCTGGCCCTGGCGTCGGCCGAGGTGGGCATCCTGCTGTTCGGCATGGTGCTCGTGACCGGGCCGATCTGGGCCAAACCGGTCTGGTTCGTCTGGTGGACCTGGTCGCCGCGGCTGACGACCTCGTTCATCCTGGTCCTGCTCTATGCGGCCTACCTGGTGGTCCGCAAAAGCTTCGAGGACCCGGACCGCAGGGCCAAGGTCGCCGCGGTTTTCGGCGTCGTCGCGTTTCTGGACGCCCCGCTGGTGTGGTTCTCCATCCGCTGGTGGCGCGACATCCACCCCTCGCCGATGCTCGAAACCGGGGGCCTGGCGAGCTCGATGCGCCCGGCCCTGTGGGTGTGCCTGGCCGCCTTCGGGCTTCTTTTCCTGTACCTGCTCCGCCGCCGCTACCGCCTGGAGTCGATGCGGCTGAGCGTCGAGCGCCTCGCCCGGCGCGTCGATACGTTCCGATAGGGGTGACTTCCGAAATGGAACCGATGCACTATCTTTTTGCAGCGTACCTGGCGATCTGGATCCTGCTGGCTTTGTATCTCCGCTCGATCCATTCCCGGGAGAGGAAACTCGGCGAGGACATCGCCCGCCTGCGGGATATTCTGGAAAAACAGTAGGGGCGCCGGCGGCGCCGGGGTCAGCTTCCGATCGCGGCGGGAACCTCCGTGCGGCCCTCCGGGGCAAGCCGCGCGATGGCGGCCCGGGTGTCTTCGTCGAGGAACGCCCAGAGGCCGAGCCGCTCGAGCGTCTCCGCGGTCGGGATGCCTTGGGCGCTCCAACCGCGCTCGGCGTAGTAGCTTTCGAGGAGCAGGCGCAGCCGGCCCTTGCGGTGCTCCATGAGCCGCCGGCGTTTTTCCCCGACAGCCATCCCCTCGAGCTCCCCGGGCGCCACGGCGGGATGCTCGGCCAGCTCCCGGTCGTTATAGGCCTCTTCGGCCAGGTACATGGCGTCGTCGGTCGGCCCGATGGCCCGGTCGGGGATCCAGTCGAAGGACCCGGTCCGGGCGCCGTACCGGAGGACGTTGAGCACCCGCTGCAGGTTGATGTCCCTGTCGGTCCGGGCGAAGATCTCCTCCCAGGTAAGGTCGGTTCCCAGCATCCCGTTGTAGAAGTCGGCGTAGAGCTCCTGGCTGGCCGGGTTGATGTAGACATCGGCGTCGGCCCGCAGGGCGGACTCGGGATTGAAGACATCCACCCAGGGGAGTTTGCAGACGCCCATGTTGTCGTTGCCCAGCCGCACCCTCGGGTAGGATACGAGCGCCCGCGCCTTGTCCTGCAGGGTGGGGAACGCCCCCAGCAGGTCGACCTTGATCAGCCAGGCGGCCGCGTGATGGGCGCCGATGTCGCTGGCGGCGGCGTAGGACCCCTGCATCGAGAGGGACCGGTGGGTCCGGTAGAAGGAGAAGGGCAGGTTCTTGGCCTGCATGGCGAAGGATCCGAGCTCGGCCAGGGCGTCCCGCCCGGTGCGTGCGGCGTGCCGGAGGGCGACCCACTCCCGGAGATGTTCGAGCCCCCTGCCGGCCGCCCGGGCCATGCCCGACCTCCCTTCGGCCAGGCGGTGCAGGAATTCGAGGGCGGAGGCTTCGTCCCCCCAACCGAGCGCCAGCCCGTCGCCGTCTTCCGCCGTGAGGTACCCCCGCTGGAAGCATTCGGCCAGAAACGCCATGGTGTTGGCCGCCGAGATGGTGTCGATGCCGTAGTTGTCGCAGTGCCAGTTCGCCTCCATGATGAAGGAGGCGCTGAAAATCCCCAGGTTGGAGCCGAAGCCGGCGGCGGTCTCGTACTCGGGGCCGTCGACCCATACCCGTCGCCCGCTGTGGATGCCGCTGGTGAGCGTCACGTGCCCCCCCTTGGTGCACTGCAGGTTGCAGCCGGGGAAACAGCCGTCCATCCCCCGGTGGTCGAACAGGTGTTCGGCATAGTACTTGCCGCAGATCTGCCCGGCCCTGGGATCCGATCCCGCCTGGAAGTTGCGGACGGGCAGGGATTGGTATTCATCCTTGTTCATGAAGGAGATCAGGCCGGCGCTCCCCTTCCGGTACATCTTCAGGGACCGGGGATCCACCTCCCCGACGATCCTGTGCAGCGCCTCCCCCGCCCGCTTGACCTTTTCCCAGTCGGCCGCCCCGTAAGGGTTGTGCCCGTGGAGGTGGTCGGCCACGACGACGATCGACCGGAGCCTTTTGCGGTGCATGACCGATCCGATCCCGGTCCGCCCGGCCTGTTTGATCCGGAACAGCCCCCTGCCGCCGTCGACCGGCTTGGCCGCGTCATAGTAGTGGCTGTTGATGCAGCCGAAGGCGGTGTTGGCCGCTCCGATGCCGGTGGACATGAAGGCGAGCTGGCGCCGGGCGTACCCGCGCCCGGTGAAGAGCTCGACCACGTCCCTCTCCATGTCGAAGGCCTCGTCCCGGTCGGGGGCCTCTTCGATCGAGACGACGCCCCGGATCGAGTCGACGACGATCATGACGGGGCGGGCCGCCTCTCCTGTTACCTGGAGGGCGTCGAACCCCGCGTATTTCAAAAACGGTCCGAAATGCCCCCCGAAATTGGAGACGCCGGCAATGCCGGTAAGGGGGGAGAGGCTGACGGCCATGGATTTGGCCGTGCCCGGGAACCTGGGGACGCCGCCGAGCGGCCCGTTGGCCAGAATCAGGGGGTTTTCAGGATCCGTGGCCCTGGTCGAGGGCCGGGTGGCCCGGTAGAGCAGGTAGAGGCCCAGGCCCCGCCCGCCCAAAAAGTAATCCCGGACGGGTTCCGGGATCGCGCTGTCGACGATCGATCCTGTCGACAGATCGATCGAAAGCAGCCTGCCGGTGTATCCCCGCCGGATGGGCCCTTTGCTGTAGTGCATGCCTGATATTTCCCGATGCATGGCTCAAATCCATAAAATGAAAAAAGATAAGGGGTTTGGGGCACCGTGTCAAGGAAACAGTCCGCCGGGGGCCCGTCCCTGTCGGCGCGGGGGCCTGTCCCTGTCGGCACGGGGGCTCGTCCCAGGCGTTCCGGGAGGGAAAATTCCCGTTCCATGACGGCGGGTGGTCGCATAGAATGGGTGCGCACAACAGAGCGCGGGGGACCATGATGCACAAGACAGAAGCGGAGCACTACTGGGCCGGCGTCTTCCGGCGGAGACGGAACGCAATCCGCCATCAGGCGGGCGACGGCGTGATCCTGTGGCTCGGGCAGGTTCCCCAGCCCCGCAATTACGAGGGGAACGCTTTCCCCTTCCGCCAGGATTCCCACTTCCTGTACTACACGGGGCTGCCGGTGCCGAACCTGGCCCTGCTGACCTATCCCGAGACGGACCGGGACGTATTGTTCGCCCCCCCGGGGGACATCGACGCGGTCATCTGGAGCGGCCCGGGCCCTTCCCGGGAGGAGCTGGCGCGCACGGCCGGCATCGGTGCCGTGGAAGGCCCCGAGGGGCTCGAGCCCCGGCTTGCCGCCGCCCGAAGCCGCGGCGGCAAGATCCGGTACCTGCCCCCCTACCGCGCCTCGGCCGTCTACCGGCTGTGCGGCCTGCTCGGGCAAACACCGGAGGAGGTCGCCGCCGGGGTCAGCCGGCCGCTCATGGAGGCCGTCGCCGCGGAGCGCAGCGTGAAATCCGGGGAGGAAATCGATCAGATCGAGCAGGCCCTGGAGCTCACGGGCCGGATGCACCGGGCCTGCATGGCCGCGGCGCGGCCGGGCGTGCGCGAACGGGAGCTGGCCGGCCTGATCCAGGCCATCGCCCTGTCCGAGGGCCGCCAGCAGGCGTTCGCCCCGATCGTCACCGTCCACGGGGAGGTGCTGCACAACACCTCCTGCGACGGCATTCTGGAGGAGGGGCGGCTGCTGCTGAACGATTCGGGCGCCGAATCCCCGATGCACTACGCTTCGGACATCACGCGCACGTTCCCCGTCAGCGGCCGCTACAGCGGCCTGCAGGCCGACATGTACCGGCTCGTTATCGAGGTGCAGCGCGAGGCCATCGCCCGGATCCGCCCGGGCGCGACCAACCGCGAAGTCCACGCCCGCGCCTGCAGGGTCCTGGCCGAGGGGCTTCGGGGGATGGGCCTGATGAAGGGGGACGCGGGGGAGGCCTCCGCGGCGGGGGCGCACGCGCTTTTCTTCCCCCACGGTATCGGCCACATGATGGGGCTCGATGTCCACGACATGGAGGACCTGGGCGATATCGTGGGCTACCGGGACAAGGAGCCGCGCAGCAGCCAGTTCGGGCTGCAGTATCTCCGGCTCAGCCGGCCGCTCGAGCCCGGATTCGTGCTTACGGTGGAGCCGGGCGTCTACTTCATCCCCGGCCTGATCGACCGCTGGAAGAGCGAGCGCCGGCACGAGGCGTTTATCGACTACGGCACAGTCGACCGTCTCCGCGGTTTCGGGGGGATCCGCATCGAGGACAATGTGGTCGTCACCCGGGAGGGGGCCCGGATCCTGGGCCCTGCCATCCCCAGAACCATCCCGGAGGTCGAGGAGGCCTGCGCACGGCCTCTCGCGGGGGGCTGGCCCCCGTCCCTGTCCTAGGAATTTTGTTTCAGTCCGGGGCGCCGGGAGGCCGGGACTGGGTCTCGTACACGGCGTCGACGGCCAGCCCCGTGCCGGTCGCCGCTTCCCTGGCAAGCTGGTCGGCCCGCTCGTTCTCCCGGGTGCCGACGTGGCCCCGGACCCACTGGAACCGGACGTTGTGGACACTGCAGAGCTCGAGCAGCCGTTCCCACAGGTCCGGGTTGACGGCCGCTTCCTTCTTGTTGCGCCGCCACCCGCTGGCCTGCCAGCGCAGCGCCCACCCCTTTTCCATCGCATGCACGACGTACTGGGAGTCGCTGTAGACCGTGACGCGGCACGGCTTCCTTAGCGCCTCGAGCCCCTTGATGACGGCGAGGATCTCCATGCGGTTGTTCGTCGTGAGGCGGAATCCCCCGGAGAGCTCCTTCCGGCGGTTTTTGTAGAGCAGTATCGTGCCGTACCCCCCCGGGCCGGGGTTGCCGCTGCAGCCGCCGTCGGTGTAGATCTCGACTTCCGCGAGCGCCTCGGCCCGCAGCCTGGCTGATGTTCCCCCGACGGGTCCGGACAATGCACACACGGCGTAGGCCCCCCTAGTGGTTCAGGATCCCGGCCGCATCCCGGGCCTGCGCGACAAGCGGCAGGGAGATCTTCCGGGCTTCGGCCGCCCCGCGGCGGAGTACCTCGTCGAGGTATTCGGGCCGGGTTTCGAGCTGGCGGCGGCGCTCGCGCGCCGGGCCGAACCTGTCCATGAAAAGGCGGTAGATCTCCTTTTTCACCTCTCCGTATCCCAGCCCCCCGCTCCGGAATCGGTCGGCCCATTCCTCCCGGGCCCGGTCGTCGGAGAAGAGCTTCAGCACGGCGTAGAGGATGCTGGTTTCCGGGTCCTTGCGGTCCCCGACGGAAGCGGAGTCGGTGACGATGGAGTAGATCTGCTGGCGGATCTCCCGCTCGGGCGCGAACAGCTCGATGGCGTTGTTGTAGGATTTCGACATTTTCCGCCCGTCGCGCCCGGGGACGGTCGCCACGCTGTCGGGGATGAAGGCCTCCGGGATGGTGAACAGCTCGCCGTAGGCGTTGTTGAAGTAGGCGGCGATGTCGCGCGTGACCTCGATGTGCTGCCTCTGGTCCTGGCCGACGGGGACGCTATCGGCCCGGACGATCAGGATATCCGCGGCCTGCAGGACCGGGTAGGCGAACAGTCCGTGATCGGCCGAGATCCCCTGCTGTACCTTGTCCTTGTAGGCGTGGCAGCGCTCGAGCAGCCCCATGGGGGTGACCGTGGTCAGGAGCCACTGCAGCTCGCAGACCTCGGGGAGGTCGCTCTGCAGGTAGACGGCGCAGCGGTCCGGATCCAGGCCGAGCGCCAGGTAGTCGGCCGTTGTGCTGCGGGTGAGCTCGAGCATCCGCGCCCGGTCCCTTATGGATGTCAGGGCGTGGTAGTTCGCCAGGAAGTAGAAGCACCGGTGCCCCTGCTCGATGAACTGGAGGAACTGCTGGACCGCCCCGAAATAGTTGCCCAGGTGGAGGTTGCCCGAGGGCTGGATTCCGGAGACGATGGTTTTCGTGTCTGGATGGCTCTTCATGGTATTTTCTTTCAACGATGCCCGCGATTGTACGTATACACCACCGGGGGGTGTTGGCACGTAGGCGGAGCCCCCCGCACCCATGCGGGGGGAACCCCGCACCCATGCGGGGGGAACCCCGCACCCATGCGGGGGGAACCCCGCACCTATGCGGGGGGAACCCCGCACCCATGCGGGGGGAACCCCGCACCTATGCGGGGGGAACCCCGCACATAGTCGCACCTCGATCCCGGTTTTGCAATAGGGGTTGTTCGGGATTATGCGCCGCGGCCGGTTGGTGCCGCGGCGGCGCCGGCACGGAGGCACTGCCCTGGGACAGGCGACGTGCATTGACTCAAAAAGCTGTTCTATCTATAATTTGTGGTCAGGAATTTTCATTGCGGGAGGACGGTCATGTTTTGTTCGAGGTTCACCAGTATTATCGCCTTTTTCGGCCTTGTGGCGGCCGGCGGGATGTTTTCGCCCTGGGCGCCGGCCGCGGACAACCGTGACGAGATCAACTACTACAAGAAATGGGTGGAGGAGGACGTCCTCTACATCATAACCGAAGACGAAAAGGCAACGTTCCAGGCTCTGCGAAACGACGAGGAGAGGGAGAACTTCATCGAGCAGTTCTGGTTCCGGCGCAATCCAACCCAGCGCCCCGGCGACAACCCTTTCCGCGAGGAGCATTACCGCCGCGTCGCCTATGCCAACCAGCATTTCGCTTCGGGCATCCCCGGCTGGAAGACCGACCGTGGGATGATCTACATCAAATACGGCCCCCCGGACCAGATCGATTCCCGCCCCACGGGCGGGCTCTACTACCGGGAGTCCTACGAGGGGGGCGGGAGCACGACCACCTTTCCCTTCGAGAAATGGTGGTACCGGCACATCGACGGATTCTCCGAGGACGTCGAGATCGAGTTTGTCGACCCCTCCTTCAGCGGCGAATTCAGGATCGCCATGCACCCGGACGAGAAGGATGCGCTGCTGAATGTCCCCAACACGGGCCTGACGACGGTCGAGGCGGCGGGGCTGGCCGACAAGAGCGACCGCCTTTCCTACAACCCCACCGCCTGGTTCGACCACGAGAACCCCCAGACGTGGGGGCTCAGGATGAGGGATTCCCCCTTCAACCGGATGGAGCAGTATTTCAACGTGCAGCGTCCGCCCGCCATCAAGTTCGAGGACCTGAAGGTCGCCGTCTCCACCCGTGTCAGCTACAATCCCCTGTCCTACAGGATCCGGACCGACTACCTGAAGCTGTCCTCGGACAAGATCCTGGTCCCGATCACGGTGAATATTGAAAACCGCAACCTGGAGTTCAGGAAGGAGCTGAACGTCAACCGGGCGTCCATCAACGTCTACGGCATGGTCACGACGCTTACGGGGCGGATCGCCTGGGAGTTCGAGGAGGAGATCGCCGCCGAGTTTTCCGACGAGAATTTCGAAATCGGCAAGAACCAGCAGTCGCAGTTCCAGAAGCTGATCTCGCTGCCGCCGGGGCAGCGCTACAAGCTCGACATGGTGCTCAAGGACGTCAACAGCGAGAGGATGGGCCCCCGCACGGTCGCCCTGGTCACCCCGAAATACGATGCGGGGAATCTGCAGTCGAGTTCCCTCATCCTCGCACGTTCGGTCAAGCAGGCGCCCCAGAGCCTCGACCGGCTGGACCAGTACGTCCTCGGGGACCTGAAGGTCGTGCCCATGGTGAGCCCGGAATTCGTCCCGGAGCAGAGCCTGATCCCCTACGTGCAGATCTACAACGTGGCGATCGACCAGACGACGCTGAAGCCGTCGCTCGAAGTGACCTATACCATGAAGAGGGGGCAGGATATCGTGGCCGAGGTGCAGGATCTGACCGGGTCCTCCGTCCAGCTGTTCTCCGGGGAGCGCGTGGTGCTGCTGACCCAGATCCCCCTGGAGAACATCCTGCCCGGGGACTATACGCTGGAAATCTCGGTGCACGACGCCATTGCCGAAAGCACCCACGCGGTATCGACCGATTTCAAGATCCTCGAGCCGGACCCCCAGCACCCGTTAACGGACTTTTAACCGGTCGGCCCGCGCCCCGGAATGGGCGCCGCGGCGCCGCCTGCCGATTCCCGGATACGCGACTGCGGCTATTATGGACGTTTCTATCGTCATTCCCTCCTGGAGGGGACGGCAGCTGTTGGAGTCCTATCTCCCATCGGTCCTCGCGGCCGCGGCGCACTACCGCCTCGACGGGGGGGGCGGCACCGAGATCATCGTCGTCGAGGACGCGGGCGGAGACGACACGGCGGCGTGGCTCCGGTCGCGCTATCCCGGCGACGTCCGCATCGTCGAGCACGAGCGGAACCGGGGCTTCTGCCTCGCCTGCCAAAGCGGGTTCGAATGCGCCCGCCACCCCGTCGTACTGCTTCTGAACAACGACGTCCGCCCCCGGGCGGACTGCATCGCCCCGCTGGTGGAGCACTTCGGGGATCCCGGAGTCTTCGCCGTGACCGGGAAGATGTACAACCAGAAGGGGGATGCCTTTTGCAACGGGGGGAAGATCGCCGAGTTCCGGCGCGGGATGTGGAGCGGCTACCTCAACTACGACGTCGACGCCCCCGTCCGGGACCGGTCGCTGCTGTCCTTTGCCGCCATCGGGGCCTTTTCCGCCTACGACCGGGAGCGGTTCCTCGCCATCGGGGGGTTCGATCCCCTGACGGCCATGTACGAGGATATCGAAATCTCCTACCGGGCGTGGAAGAGGGGATACCTGGTGCGGTACGAACCCCGCGCCGTGGCCTACCACGACGCCGGCCAGACCATGAAGCGGCGCTACCGGCGCGGCGGGGGGGACGTCCTGGCCCGGCGCAGCCGCATCTGGATGCACTGGATCCTGCTCGACGACCCCGGGATGTTCCGGCGGCACCTGGTTTCGATCCTGGCGCGCCTGGCGACGAGCTGGCTGTGGCTGGACTGGCCTTTCTACTGGGCCGTCGCCACCGGGCTCGCCAGCCTCGGCGCCATACGGGGAAAAAGGCGGGAGAACCGGCTGAAGGCCAAACGCACGGACCGGGAGCTGTTCGAGCTCCTGGAGCGTTTCCGCAAGACGGCCCCGATAACGATACGCACTGTCTGAACCCGGCCTGCCCGCGGGCGGAGGATCGACCTCATGGAACCTGTTTCGGCCACCATCATCACCTGCAACGAGGCGCACGCGGTCGCCGATGCGCTGCGGTCCGTCTCCTGGGCCGATGAAATCATCATCGTCGACAGCGGCAGCGCCGACGCCACCCTCCGGATCTGCCGGGACTATACGGATAAAATATTTCATAGGGACTGGACCGGTTTTGCCGATCAGAAAAACCATGCCGTGGACCGGGCGTCGAACGACTGGATCCTTTCGATCGACGCCGACGAAAGGGTCGGCCCCGGGCTCCGTGGGGAAATCGAGGACGCCGCACGGGCCGGGTTCCGGCTGCGGGGGTACAGGATCCCCCGCAGGGCCTTTTTCATGGGGCGCTGGATACGGCACGGAGACTGGTACCCGGATTGCCAGATGCGGCTGTTCGACCGGCGGCACGGGCGGTGGCGGGGCGGGCGGGTGCACGAATCGGTGGCGGTCGAAGGCCCCACGGGGAGCATGCGGGGGGAGATCCTCCACTACTGCTACCGGGATTTTTCGGAATACCTCCGCAAGCTCGAGCGCTACAGCACGCTCGCCGCGCTCGACTGCAGGGACCGGGGCCGCAGGGCGACGCCCTGGGCGCTTGTCTCGGGCCCGTTGGGCGTCTTCGCCAGGGCCTACCTCCTCCGGCGGGGGTTTCTCGACGGGGTGCCCGGGTTCGCCGTCGCGGCGATGGGGGCCGTATCGACCTTTTCGAAATACGCCAAGCTCCGCGAGCTGGAGCAGGGGGCCCGGGCCCCGGGCGGCACGGGCACGCCCGGGTGATGCGAGAAATGCCGGGTGCGGCCCCCCGCTTTATGGTACTCTGACCGGGCCCGCCCGGGCGGGGGATGTCGGAATTTTCACAATGCGGGGAAGCGCCATGGCTCCGAAATCGCCTTCCGGCCTGAAGCTGATCGCTGCAAACCGGAAGGCATTCCACGAATATCACATCCTGGAGACGCTCGAAGCCGGGATCATTCTGACCGGGACCGAGGTCAAGGCGATTCGCGAGGGCCGGCTCAACCTCAAGGACAGCTACGCCCTCGTCCGCGAGGGCGAGGCGTACCTGGTCAACTGCCACATCAGCCCCTATTCCCACGGGAACCGGGAAAACCATGATCCCACCCGCACGCGCAAGCTTCTGCTGCATGCCGTGGAGATCCGCAAACTGATAGGGAAGACCCGTGAGAAGGGGCTTACGCTGGTTCCCCTGCGCGTCTATCTGAAGCGGGGCAGGGTGAAATTCGAGCTGGGCGTGGCCCGGGGGAAGAAGCTGTACGACAAGCGTGAAACGGAGCGCCGCAAGGAGGCGGACAAGGAGGCCCGGGCGGCGATCAAGCAGCGGCGGTAGCCCGCCCCGGACGCCAACACACCCATCCATGATCCGGAGGAGATGCATGCAGATAGAGTACGAGCCGGGAACGTTCGGCCAGATTGCCTGTGACAATCTTGTGGTTCCGATTTTCGAAGGGGAGACCGCGGCATCCCCGCTTGTGAAATCCCTCGACGCGGCGACCGGCGGTTTCGTCCGTTCCGCCCTGGCTTCGAAGGAGTTCAAGCCGGAAAGGAACCGGGTCTGCAGGCTGCACAACCCCAGGGGGCTCAAGGCGCGCTCCCTGCTCCTTGTCGGCGCCGGAAGCAAGCAGGATTTCCGGCCGGCGGGGCTGCGCGAACTGGCCGGCACGGGAATCCGCGCCGCCAGGTCCAGCTTCAGCCGGACGGTCGCCTTCCTCTGCCGGGGGGTCCCGGAACCGGGCCTGGCCGCCCAGCTCGCCTCCGAGGGGGCGCTCTACGCCGATTACGAATCCAACTTCCACAAGACCCGCGACAGGGAGGACGAAGGCGTCCGGAGCCTCCGCCTCCTTTTCGAGAAGCCGGTTCCGGAAGGCAGGGCCGCAACGGGCATCCATCGCGGAAGCGTCATCGGGGAAGCGACCAACTACACCCGGAAGCTCGTCGACGAGCCCTCGAACATACTGACGCCCTCCCGGTTCGCCGAACTGGCCCTCGAAGCGGCGACGGGCGCGGGGCTCGCGGCGCGGGTCCTGGACCGCCGGGAGATGGAGGCGCTGGGGATGCACGCGCTGCTGGCGGTCAGCCGCGGCAGCGCCGAGCCCCCGAAGATGGTGATCCTCGAGACTGCGGCGGCGGCGCGCAGAAGGGGGCGCCCGCCGCTGGCTCTGGTCGGCAAGGGCGTGACCTTCGACAGCGGGGGGATCTCCCTGAAGCCGCCCGAGAACATGCACGAGATGAAGGGGGACATGGCCGGGGGCGCCGCGGTGCTCGGCGCCATGGTCGCGCTTGCCCGGCTCGGCGTCCGCAAGCCCGTCCTGGGGGTGATCCCGCTGGTCGAGAACATGCCCGGCGGCCGGGCCACCCGGCCCGGCGACGTGGTCCGGTCCTTCCTGGGCAAGACGATCGAGATCGTCAACACCGATGCCGAAGGGAGGCTGATCCTGGCCGACGCCCTCCACTACGCCCGCACGCAGGGCGCCGGGCGCATTCTGGATATCGCCACGCTCACCGGCGCATGCGTCGTCGCCCTGGGGCACGTCAACGGCGGCATGATGGGGACCGACCAGAAGACCATGGACCGGCTGCGCAAAAACTGTCCGGTCACGGGGGAGGGGCTGTGGCAGCTCCCCCTGTGCGAGGCCTACCGCAAGGCGATCCGCAGCGATCTGGCCGACGTGAAGAACGTCGGGGACCGCTGGGGCGGCGCCATCACCGCGGCCAAGTTCCTGCAGGAGTTCGCCGAGGAGACCCCGTGGGTGCATCTGGACATCGCCGGGATGGATTTCGAACGCGACGGCAGCCCGTTCGCGTGCAAGGGCTCGACCGGTTTCGGGGTGCGGACCATGGTGTGCCTGGCCGAACAGCTATAGCACACGCCGGGCCGAGGTGAGGCGCAGCGCCCAGCCGATGGCCGTCATCATCCCGTCGGGGCGCGCGGTCCCCCGGCCCGCGATGTCGAAGGCGGTGCCGTGGTCGACCGAGGTCCGCGGGTAGGGCAGGCCGAGGGTGACGTTGACCGCCTCGCCGAATCCGATCAGCTTGATCGGCGCCAGGCCCTGGTCGTGGTACATCGCCAGGACGACGTCGAATTCCCCGTTGTAGGCCCTCCAGAACAGGGTGTCGGCCGGCAGCGGCCCGTCGATGTGCGCCCCCGGGAAATCCCGCCGGGATTGGGCGATTGCCGGCCCGATGTGCTCGGCGTCCTCCGTGCCCAGTATCCCGGATTCCCCCGCGTGGGGGTTGAGCCCCGCCACCGCGATCCTGCCGCAGGGGAGGCCCATGCGCGGGAACTCCGTCAAAATCAGCCTCAGCTTCTCCAGGATTAGTCCGGTGCGGATGCAGGCCGCCACCTCCCCTAGCGGGAGATGGATGGTGGCCAGGACCACCTTCAGCCTCTCGGTCAAAAAGCCCATGGCGAACTCCCGGACGCCCGAGAGGTGGGCCAGAAACTCGGTGTGCCCCGGGAAGGCGTACCCCGCCTCCTGGAAGAATTTCTTGTGCAGGGGGGCCGTGACCATGGCGTCGAGCCGGCCGCGGCTGCACGCCCGGTGGCACTCGAGGATGTTCTGCGCCGCCGCCTCCCCCGTGGCTTTCGATCCGGCGCCGGCACGGACCTCCCCCGGGGGGATGTCGACGATGCAGCGGTCCGGGAAGGGGGCCGCGTCCGGCAGCTGCCCGGGGGACACCCGTTCGAATTCGAAGGGGAGCCCCAGGGCCGCGGCCCGCGACCGCAAAAGGTCGTAGCCGCCGAAAAGGGCCATGCGGCAGCCGGTGCGGAACCGGGCGTCGCCGGCCGCACGCAGCGAGATTTCCGGGCCGATTCCGGCCGGATCGCCGGTGGTGATCCCCAGGCGGGCCTCGGTGGCGGCGAGCAGCCGGGCGCTCGAAGAATTCGGCAACAATCGGGTCCCCCAGGAAGAAATCGAAGGAACGCACCCGCATTTCTGGCGATGGGGCCGCCCTCGGGCGCCGTCACGGGGCGGGCGCCGTCACGGAACGGACTATTCCAGATCCACCTCGTCGGGCTCCTGGTCCTCGTTCTGCTTGTACATGTACTTGATGACGTGTTTGAGGATCAGAAGGTTCGGGCCGTCCGTGCGGTGCACTTTGATGCAGTTTCTGTCGTACCACTCGATCACGCCGCGTATCTCCTCGCCGTCGGTAAGCTTGACGATCATCGGGGTCTTCGCGGCCATCTGTTTGATGTAATAGTAATTCTCCGCGTTGGTGACTTCGGGCGGAACCTTCTTTCGGGGCACCGTTCCGTAGCGGGGCATCTGGTCCTTGATGTCTGACAAACTAGGGCGAATAAGTTTCCGGTTGACCATGAATCCTTCCTCCGGTGGAGGCATATTAGTACTGTTGCGATCTTCCGCTGGCGATTCAGTTGCAGATGAATTTGCGAAAGCGTGCGATCTCTTTTGGTTGCTTACAGGAAATTGTAGGCTTCTAATGCGGCTTTGACAAGTGAAAAGTAATTCGCTAAATTTACTGGGTACTGGGTTTACTAAAAATGATCCTTCCTAAAGCGACGATGGGACTTCGGGGTATTCTGTGCGTGTGGCTGCTTGTGTGCCTCTGGCCGGGGCCCGCCCGGCCCCAGGAGCAGCCCGGGGAGGCTCCGGTCATCATCCGCGACACGGATATCGCCGAAGGCGTCCAGGCCGAACGACCCCCCAGGGAGCAGGATCCCCGGGAGGCCGACAGAAACGTCGACGTGGGGAACTTCTACCACGGGAGGGGAAATTACGTGGGGGCCATCGGCCGCTACCTGGACGCCCTGGAGTACAATCCGGATTCCGATCGCGCCGCTGCGGCCCTGGCGCGGGCCTACCAATCGCTCGTCGGGTCGCTGGCGTCGAGCGAGGACGCGCCGGGTTTGATCCGCAGGGCCGTCCATACCTTCGAAACATACCTCCGCAACAACCCGGATTCGGCCAGGTTCGACGACATTCTGGAAAAAACGGAAGCGCTGCGGGAGCGGGGCCCCTCCCCGCCCTAGGCCGGCCGCGGTCCGGCTACGGACGCCGCCGTAGCGACAGATACATGGATTCCAGGGCGAGCGGGCGGTTGACGTTGACCTGCAGTTCCCCCTTCAGGTTCCGGACGGCTTCGATGGCGGACACGAGGGTCGGCCGCGGGGTGGCCGCGGCCAGTTCCCGGAGCCGTTCCATCATGTCGTCCTGGCCCACCCGCGCGGGCGCAACCGAGGCGTAGTACGTATCCTCGAGCAGCGCCGCAACCGCATCGAGCCACGCCGGAAACGCCGCCTTGTCCTTGCCGATCTGGGCTGCGAGTCCGCTGGCCTCGGTGAAGCCGCGCCCCCCGAGCAGGAGGGCGACGAACCGGAAGGCCTGTTCCCGGGTTTCCCTGTAGGCGGCGGTGTTGAACGCCAGGGCTGTTTCGAGGCTGCCGCCGCTGAGGGCGGCCGCCAGGCGGGCGTCCTCCGGGGCCAGGCCGCCCCGCGACAGAAGATGCCGCTCGATCGCGTCCCGGGGGATCGGGCCGAACTGCAGCAGCCGTGCCCGGGACCGGATGGTGTCGCTGAGCAGGTACGGGTGCGCGGTTACCAGGATCATGACGGTGCGGCTCGGGGGCTCCTCGAGCGTCTTCAGCAGGCTGTTCTGCGCCTCGAGCGTCATCCTGTCGGCCGGGTCGATCACGACCAGGCGGCATCGGGCTTCGAAGGGCTGGAAGGCGACCTCGCCGGCCAGTTTCCGGATCTGGTCGATGACGATGGCCGTTTTTTCCGGTTCGATCAGCCGGACGTCCGGGTGCCCTTGCATCCGGAGCCTGCAGTAGGCGCAGGCGCCGCAGGGCCCGTTGTCCTTCGCCCGCGCGCACGCTCCGTGACGGCTCTCGAGGATGGCGCCTATTTTGCGGCAGGCGGCGCACGCGCCGCACGCCGAAGGATGGTCCGGGGAAAGGCAGTTGAGCATCTGCGCCAGGATAAGGGCCAGCGTGCACTTGCCGACCCCGGGGGGGCCGCCGAAAATCATGGCGTGCGGCAGTCGCTTCTGCGCGATCGACTTCAGGAGGACGTCCACGACGCGCCGGTTTCCGATGAATTGTTCCAGAGAGATCGTTTCTGCCATGTCACCGGCCCGGTAGGATCCAGGAGTCCACAAGCGGCGCGATGCGGGAGAAGACCTCGTCGGGGGTCCCCGCGGCGGAAACGACGTGGATGCGTTCGGGCCAGCGGCGGGCCAGGTCGAGATACGCCTGCCGGACCCTGCGGTGGAACGGGAGGTCTTCGGCCTCGTAGCGCCCCTCCGCTCCGGCGGCGGGGCAGGCGTCGTTGCGCCGGCGGGCCCGCGCAAGCCCCATTTCCGGGTCCAGGTCGAGCAGGAGGGTCTTGTCCGGTTCCCGTATGCCCACCAGCCGGGTCAGCTCCTCGACCGCGGGGGCTCCGATGCCCCGGGCGCCGCCCTGGTAGGCCCGCGTGGCGTCCTGGTAGCGGTCCGACAAGACCACCTGCCCCAGTCCCAGGGCCGGTTCGATCACCTCTTTCAGGTGCTGGTACCGGTCGGCCAGATACAGCAGCAGCTCGCAGACCGGCTCCAGGCGCCCGACGCCGGGCGCGAGCAGGACCGCCCGGAGGGATGTGCCGAATTCCGTCCCGCCCGGCTCCCTGGTAACCCGGCACGGCACCCCCTTTGCCTCCAGGTGCCGCCGTGTGCGCTCAATCTGCAGGCTTTTGCCCGCGCCTTCGATCCCCTCGAACGTAATGAACACTCGGAATCCTTGCCAGTTGCAGCGCTGATCTTTACAATAGGCCTCTACCGGCAGTGCCGGATCGGGTCCGGAGAAGCCCGGACCCGACCAGAGTAGCAAAGCGGGACGGACAACTCAACGCGAATTCTCCCGACTGCCGGACGCGTCGGCGCGTATGCCCGGGGGGCCGCAATGGACGGTATGATAGAACGGAATCTGCGCGCGGTCCGCCTGCGGGCGGCTGAGGCCGCACGGGCGGCGGGCCGCGCGCCGGGCGATGTGACGCTTCTGGCGGTTTCGAAGACCTTCCCCGCGGCCGCGGTCGCCCGCGCGGCCTCAGCCGGGCAGTCCGATTTCGGGGAGAACCGCGTCCAGGAGGCCGAAGGCAAGATCGCGGCCCTGGCCGGGCATCCCGGGCTGCGGTGGCACCTTGTGGGGCACCTGCAGGCGAACAAGGCGCGGCGCGCCGCGGAGCTGTTCGACCTGGTCCATTCCGTCGACAGCGTGCGGATCGCCGAGAGGCTCAACCGGCACTGTCTGGACCTGGGGAAGCGGCTGGAGGTGCTCGTTCAGGTGGACCTGGGCGGGGAGGCGGCCAAGTTCGGGGCGGATCCCGGCAGGGTGCGGGATATCGTCGAGGCGCTGTCGACTCATGAAGCGCTCCGGCTCCAGGGGCTGATGACGATCCCGCCCTACTGCGAGGACCCGGAGCGGGCGCGGCCCTTTTTCGCAGGGCTCCGCGCCATCAGGGACGCGCTCGAGGCCGAGCAGCCTGGCTGTCTGGGGCTGCGGCACCTGTCGATGGGGATGAGCCACGATTTCGAGGTGGCGATCCGGGAAGGCGCCACGATCGTGCGGGTGGGAACCTCCATATTCGGGTCGCGCCGCTATGACTGACGCCCCGCTGTTCGCGCGCGAAACGGAACTCGGCCTGGAAGTCAGGCTGCACGTCCAGCCCCGTGCCAGGCGGTCGGAAGTCCTGGGCGTCCACGGCGGGTCCCTCAAGATACGGGTGACGGCGCCGCCGGTCGAGGACGCGGCCAACCGGGCCGTCGTCGCATTCCTGGCCGGTTTCCTGGGGATTTCCAGGTCGAGGCTCTGCATGCTGTCCGGCGCCCGGTCCAGGGACAAGACGCTCCGGATACGGGGCATGTCCCTCCGGGAATTTTTGGATCGGCTCGAGGCCTGAAGCTCCGGGCGCGCCCGGGGGCGCCGTCAGGGCCGCCGGGCAAGCCGGACCACCACGACGGTGATGTTGTCGGGGCCCCCGCCCCTGTTGGCGGCGTCGACCAGGCTGTCGGCGATGTCCTGGATTGTGTCGGCCGGCGCCGACAGCGCCAGGGCGATCTCGCGGTCGGTCAGCACGTCGGTGAGCCCGTCGGAGCAGAGCAGGAAGGTGTCGCCCTCCGATGCGGCGTCGCTGGTGAGGTCGACCTCCACCTGCGGGCAGGTCCCGATGGAGCGGGTGATCAGGTTCTTCTGGGGGTGCCTGGCGATATCCTCCTTGGACAGGATCCCGTTTTCGTACAGGGGCCAGACCACGGAATGATCCTGGGTCAGCTGCCGCAGGGTCCCGTCGCGGAGCAGGTACGCCCGGGAATCCCCGACCTGCGCGATGTGGTAGAGGCCGCCGGAGAACGCCAGGACGGTCAGCGTGCTCCCCATGCCCCGGAACTCGGGCTTCTCCATCTGGGCTTCGTACACGCGCGCATTGGCCTCCTGGACCGCCCGCCGCAGCAGGTCCGGGTCGGGACCTGCTGCGGCTTCGGCGAGGGCGGCTTCGACGGTTTGCGCCGCCAGCTGGCTGGCAACCTCGCCGGCGGCGTGGCCGCCCATGCCGTCGGCCACCAGGAAGGCCCGATGCCGACTGTCGACGGCATAGGCGTCCTCGTTGGAGCTTCTGACCTTGCCCCGTTCGCTCCTGGCTCCGTATTCCATGTGCAATCGATCACCCCGATGTGGTAGAGGCCGCCGGTGTGCCGAATCAGACGAACGCCTATATACTAGTATTGTTCGTCTTCGATTCAAAATGAAAAGAGGGGCGCGGCACCGGCGGCGCCCCTCCCCGCCGGCGCCGCGCCGCGGCCTGAAAGCCCCGGCGTTTGCCGGCGGGCGTTTTATGGTATGATCGGTTTTTTGAGCGTTTTCACTCTGAGGTTTGCCATGGCTTTATCTACGAAATGCGGCACCGGGTTGTTCCTCGGGCTGCTGTGCCTGGCCTCCGGCGGCCTCGCGCCGGCTCACGCCGGCGTGTCCCCGGCCGTCCAGGAAGCCTACAGGGCCCAGTACGTCAACAAGGCGATGTTCATGAAAATCCCGATCTACTCGGCGCGGCAGGTGGTCGACGTCGGAGGCGGGTCCTTCCGGGCCGTGCCGCAGACGACCCCGCCGGTCTACAAGGTCGGCGACCAGTTCCGCATCCTGCGCATCGATTTCGGCCGGGACGAGATCAAGTTCCGGCTTTCGGGCATCACCTCCCCCGGGGAGGCGGAAGTCGTCTACAAGTTCCCCTCCGAGCTCGAGGAGGCCTTCCCGGGCCGGGAGGCGTTCGACCGCGCGCTCGAGGGCACCTTCACCGAGGGGCTGCGCTACGCCGATATCGAGCAGGCCAGGATCGGATTCCTGGAAGGCGAGTTCGACCGTTCCATCGACCGGCTGGCGGAGGCGGCCTCGTCCGACCGCGCAACCGTTCTCGCCAGGGTGGCCCCGCTGATCCCCGATTACCGGGAGGTGCGCGGCGAAAGGGACGCCCTGGCCGCGGAGGTCGAGCGGATCTCCGCGGAGCTCGCGCGCGCCAAAGCCGGCACTGCAGGCCTCGAGGCGAAACTCGGGGAGCGCGAGGGTGAGATCGCCCGGCTCCAGAGCGCCCAGGCCGCGATGCAGAAGAACCTGGCCGGTTCCGGGGGCCGGATCGAAACGCTCGAGGCCCAGCTCCGCGAATCGGCGGGCAGGGTGAGAACATTCGAAAGCGAGATCGCGGCCATCCGGCGCTCGTTGGACGCGGAAGCCGGCAGCAACCGCGACCTCACCCGGAGCAACGCCGAGCTGGCCGAGCGGATCCAGGGGATGCAGGCGGACCTCCGGGAGCGGGAAGCCGCCAACGTGCGGCTCGCCGGGGAGATCGAAGGCCTCAAGGCGGAGATCGGCGAAAAGGAGAGCACGATACGGACGCTTACGTCGAACAAGGATTCCCTCGGCAGGCAGTATGTCGAGATGAAGGAGGAGAAGGAAAAGCTCGACGCCTTCGCCCTGGCCGTGCGGTCGCTGCGCACACGCATCGTCGAAGAAAAGACCGGGAAGGGGTTCTACGAAGCCCGGGCCGGCGTCTATGCCGGGGAGGTCCTGCTCGGACACCTGCAGTGGAGCGTTCCGTCTGCCCTCGCCCACAACGAGAGCAAGGCCGCCCGGGCGACGTTTCGCGCCGAGTCGATCGATGACGTCAAGGTGGATCCGGGGGAACGGCAGCTTTTGCGCACCCTGGGGGAGCGGCTCCAAATCCGGCTCGATCTCGAGCCGGGGTCCCCGTCGATGGCCGTCGACCCCGGGCAGGAGGGGGGCGCGCGCGAAATCGGGGAGCGGCAGGAGTTCACCTGGGAGTGGCACATCCGCAACGGCGGCACCCAGGATTGTCCCGTTGTGCTCGCAGCCCACGTGCAGAACAGGCATGGCGAGGCCGTTCCGCTGTTGCGGAAAGGGCACGTCATCGCCGCCTCGAACCCGGTCCGCCTGATCCGGTCCTACCTCGAACCGGTCCCGATGGCTGTCGGGGCCGTGCTCGGGTTCCTGCTGTTCGGCATCGTCGGCATCTTCCGCAAGCCCGCCCGGCGCCGCCGCACGCCGCCGGATTCCGGCGCCGCCGCCGCGCCGCGCGTGAACGCCAAGAAGCTGTGATGCCTCCGGCCTAGGGCCGCCCGGCGGCCCTCACCGCCCGGCGCCCCGCACCTCGATGGTCCCGGTGAGCTCCCCCCAGGCCCGGACCCGGAGGGCGTCGGCCTCGTTGAGGAGCCTCAGGCGGTAGGTCTTGCTGCGGGTTTCAAGCTTCAGGCTGCTCCCCTCCAGGATCAGGACCCCGAGCGCCCCGTAGGTTTCGTAGAAGCCGTGGCCGGTTTCCGCCGTGGTATACTCCACCCCCTCTTCGGTGAAGCGAAGCTCCCCCCGGCAGCCGGAAAACAGGTGCGCGTGCTCGGCCGGAAGCCGTGCCCCCGGGACCGTCATCGCACGGGCCTTGTACTGGAGGTCCTCCACCATTGCTGCAAGGCGCCCGGGATCGTAGGAGCCGGATCCGCCCAGTTCCAGGGCTTTTTTCAGGTGACCGGCCGCGGCCGCATACTCCCGCCTGTGGTAGTCGTACAGCAGGCCGAGGTTGAGGTGGGCCGCGGCGTTGCCGGGGTTCAGGCGGAGGCATCGTTCGTAGTGGGCCATGGCGTCGTCGAGCCTGCGGCCGGCCTGGAGGCAGGCGCCGAGGTAGAAATGCGCCTCGTCGCTGCCGGGATCGATCTCGAGCACCCGGTTCCACTGTTCGATGGATGCGCCGTAGGAGCCTCCGTGAAACAATCCGAGGGCCGACTGCCGGATCCCGGGGAGTTGCTGCTGCGGCGAGGGGGCGGCGTTCCCGGCTCCGGCGCCGGTCTGCGCCTCGGCCTCGAGCCGCGCGATCGCCTCCTCGGCGCTTGCCAGGCGGGCCCGGCTGTAGAGGTCCCCGGGAAAATACTCCAGGATCCTGAGGAAGACCCCGCGCGCGATGCCGGGATCGCCGGCGGCGATCCCGGCATCTCCGCGGCTTTGCAGCAGCTCGAGGATCCGCCCCTTTGTCTCGGCCGCGGCGGTGCCCGCCGGGTCCAGCCGCCCGACGGCCTCGGCGGCGTCGAAGGCGTTGGGCGTCTCCGGAGGCAGCAGCCGCCCCGCTTCGATGGCGGCCTCCGCCCGCTCCTTCCACTCGGCCACCTGCCGCTCGAGGTCCCGGGCGTCCTCCTCGATCCGGGCCCGGATGTCCTCGAGGCGGTCTTCGGTTTCGGCGTCGTAGTGCAGGACGAGGGAGAGGTTTTCGTACTACGTTCGGGCTTCGGCCCACTCCTGACGGGCGTAGGCGCTCTCGGCCCGCCGCCGGAACTCCACAGCGAGGCCGGTCCGGACATCCCGGGCATAGGCGTTGGCCGGGTCGATCCCCAGGATGCGATCGGCACAATAGAGGACATTGTACTGCTCGGGGGGCGGCAGGAGGATGGCCTCCTCCCGGGCGGCCTCGAGCTTCCGGCGCCAGGCGTCTATCTCGGCCTTCTGGGCGGCCGAGAGCTGCGAGCGGACCGGCGCCAGGTCCCAGTGCAGGTTCCGGGTCGTGGAGGGCCGCACGGTGACGTCCCGGGACAGCTCCGCGTACCCGTCCCGCTCCGCGCGGAGGCTGTGGGTGCCGCAGGGCATCTCCGGCAGCGCCAGCGGCGTCTCCCCGCGCGGCACCCCGTCGATGGTGATGCGCGCCCCGGGCGGGGTCGTCCGGATGACCAGGGTGCCGTGTTTCGGCTTCCAGTACTGGTAGAGGAATGCGGAGGCAAACGCCAGGGCGAAGGCGGCCGCCGCCCACAGCAGGCCGGTGCGGAGCGTCTTCGGGCGCGCGGCCTCCGGGGGCCGCGGGGCCGGGCCGTCCTCGGGCCTGCAGGGGGCATCCCCGGTCGGGTTTGCGCCGCGGTGCGGGCGTTGTTTCATCGGATTCGGCTTTCCGCCAGGGGGGCGCGGGGCGCGCCCCGGCAATACCGCGGGTCAGGGGAGGGAGAACGTCTCCCGCGCGAGGAACTCGCCCCCGCCCGGACGGCCCAGGACCTTGCCTTCCCGCGCGATGATCTTGCCGCGCTGCAGAACGATCCAGGCGGCGCCGCGCACGCGCATCCCTTCATAGGGGGTGTAGTCCGAACGCGACAGGATCTGGGATTTCGTGATCGTGGTATCGGCTTTCGGGTCGAAGACGACCATGTCGGCGTCGCTCCCGACCGCCAGGGTCCCCTTGCGCGGGAACAGACCGAACAGCTTGGCCGGGGCGGTACAGGCCAGGTCCACCAGCGTGCACGGGCGGATCCGCCCCGCGTGCACCCCGGCGGTGGCCAGGACCGACAGCCGCTCCTGGATGCCCGGGAGCCCGCGGGGGGCCTGAAGGTAATCGTCTCTGCCCAGGTCCTTCTGCCCGGAGTAGTGGAACGCCCGGTGGTCGCTCCCGACGACGTGGATGTCGCCGCTGGAGATGGCCTTCCAGAGCACGTCCGCGTGCCAGGACGGGCGCAGCGGCGGCGTGCAGTAGTAGCGGATCCCCTCGGGATCGGCGTAGCCGTCGGCCGAAAGGGTGAGGTAGTGGGCCGCGGTGCCGGAGAAAACCGGCAGGCCCCGGTCCCTGGCTGCCTTCACTTTTTCGACCGCGTGCGCCGACGACAGGTTCGCCAGGTACACCGGCGTCTTCGCTATTTCCGCCAGGCCCAGGGCGAGGGCGGCCGCGAGCGCTTCGGCCTCGGGCGGGCGGGCGGCCGCCAGGTGGCGCACCGACGTCCTGTCGTCCGCCCTGAGCCGCTGTGTAAGCAGGCGGATCACATCCCCGTTTTCGGCGTGCACGCACGCCAGCGCCCCGGCTCCGGCGGCGCGCTGGAAAAAGTCGAGCAGGTCCCCGTCCCGGACCGCGCGGTCCCCGCAGCCGTCGAGGGGGACATGGAAGCTGGTGACGCCTTCCCGGACGGCCGCCGGCATCTGGCCCGTCGTCTCCTCGCTGATGTCGCCCAGGGCGAGATGGAAGCCGTAGTCGACGATGGACCGGGATTCCGCCTTGGCCCTCCACGCGTCGAGCGTCTCGAGGAGCGACGCGCCGGGGGCCTGTTCCGCGTAGTCGACAATCGTGGTCGTCCCCCCCGCGGCGGCGGCGGCGGTGCCGGTCTCGAAATCGTCGACCGTGGTCATCCCGTCGCACTGGACGTCCATATGGGTGTGGACGTCCACCGCGCCGGGCAGGACCCATTTGTCCGCGGCATCGATGATTTCGCTGGCGATTTTGGAGATCTCGCTGCCGATTTCGGAAATGACGCCGTTTTTCACCAGGAGATCCGCCTTGTACATGTCCGTGGCCGTGATGATGGTGCCGTTTTTGATTAAAGTCGTCATATCGCTCTCCCGCATGGTTGGAGGGGATGTCGCCAGGGGCGCAGGAAGCGCCGCCGGGCCGATGCCCGCATTCTAGCGGATGCCCGCATTATAGCAGAGCCCGCGCGCCGTGTCGCGGGCCGGGGTTGCCGCCGGGGACGGATCAGGGGGTGAATACGCGTGAAAAAATCGTGTCGACGTGCCGCAGCTGCCGTTGCGGGTCCATCGCCGACCGTATCCGGTCCTCGGACAGAACCGCCGTGATCTCGGGGTCTTCGAGCAGGACCTCGAAAAAATCCCTCCCCTCGTCCCACACCTTCATGGCGCACCGCTGGATCCAGCGGTAGGCGTCCTCCCTTTGGACCCCGTCGCGCGTCAGCTCGAGCAGCAGTTGTCCGGAGTAGGCCATCCCCCGGGTCAATTCGATGTTGCGGAGCATCCGGTCGGGGTGGACGGTCATCGTCCCGATGATGGCCGTCATGGCCCGGAGCATGTAGACGAGGCACCCGGTCGCGTCGGGCAGGATGACGCGTTCGGCCGAGGAGTGCGAAATGTCCCGTTCGTGCCACAGCGCGACGTTCTCCATGGCCGTGACCGCGTACCCCCGCAGGAGGCGGCTGAGGCCGCTGACCTGCTCGCATTTCACCGGGTTGCGCTTGTGCGGCATGGCCGAGGACCCCTTCTGCCCGCTGGCGAACGGCTCTTCGACCTCCCGGACCTCCGTGCGCTGCAGGTGCCGTATTTCCGTGGCGAATTTGTCGAGCGAACATCCGGTGATGGCGATCGCCGACAGGAGCTCGGCGTGGCGGTCCCGCTGCAGGGTCTGCGTCGAGGCGGGCGCGGGCCGCAGCCCCAGGCGGCGGCACACCCGGGCTTCGACATCCGGGTCCAGGTGCGCAAAGGTCCCCACCGCGCCCGAGATCTTCCCGTAGGCCACCCCCCGGACCGCACGCCGGAGCCTCTCCCGCTGCCGCCCCAGCTCGTCGTACCAGACGGCCAGCTTCAGCCCGAAGGTGGTGATCTCCGCGTGCACGCCGTGGGTGCGTCCCATCATGACGGTCCTGCGGTGCTCGAGGGCGCGCTCCCCGACGGTCTTTCGCAGCCCGTCGAGGGCCTCGAGCATTTTCCCGCCGGCCTGCTTGAGCTGGATCCCCCGGGCGGTGTCGATGACGTCGGTGGAGGTGAGCCCCCAGTGGATGTAGCGCGAATCGGGGCCGACCGATTCGGCGACGCTCGTCGTGAAGGCGATCAGGTCGTGGTGGGTGGTCTGTTCGATCTCCCTGATCCGCGCGACGGAAAAGGCGGCCCTGTCCTCGATGGTTTTCATCGACTCCTTCGGGATCCACCCCTTCGCCGCAAGGGCGCGGCAGGTCTCGAGCTCCACCTGCAGCCAGCAGCGGAACATGGCCTCCTCCGACCAGATTCGGGCCAGGTCCTTCGGCATGTAACGGTCGATCATACACGGTTCCTCGGATGTCTGCGGTGTCCCCGGCGGCCATTATAGACGCATCGGGGCGCCCGGTTCCCATTGTTTCGCGCGTCCCGCCGGCCCTAGTAGCAAAACGTCTTCCCGATCCGGTCGGCGGCGGCCAGCTCGATTTTCGTCTGCGCCGAGGCAATCCGGGAGCGCGCCTCCAGCGCCCGCCGGGCCGACAGCTCGGCCAGCTCGGGGAGGTTGTTCTGCTTGCTGAGGTGGGCCAGCACGACGTGCGCGGCGCTGCCGTCGAAGTCGTTCTCGAGAAAATGCGCGACGCTGTCGTTCGACAGGTGCCCGCGCCGGCTCATCACCCGCTGTTTCAGGGCCCAGGGGTAGGGCCCCGCCTTGAGCATCTCTACGTCGTGGTTGGATTCGAGGATGATGGCGTCGCACCCCTTCAGCCGCTCCAGGCAGAGGTTGGACAAATACCCCAGATCCAGCGCGATGCCGATCTTCACCCCGTCCTTCTCGATGACGAAGCCGAGCGGGTCGGCGGCGTCGTGCGGGATGGAAAAACCGGTGAACCCGATGCCGCAGACGTCGAAGGGGCATCCGGGGGAGATCCGCCGGTGTTTTTTCGGGTCCAGGATGATGCGGGAATTCTCCAGCGCCCCGTCGGTCATGAATACGGGGATGCCGAGGGATTTGACGAAGGGCCCGACGCCGCGGCAGTGGTCGGTGTGCTCGTGCGACACGACGATGGCGGAGATGTCCCCGGGCGCCACCCCGGCCTCCCCGAGCCGCCGCACGGTCTCCTTCCCGCTCAGCCCCACGTCGACGAGGACGTTCGTGGCGCCGTCGCTCACCAGCGTCGTGTTCCCGGAGCTGCTGCTGCCCAGCAGCGTGAAACAGAGTCCCATGCGCTATAGGTCCATCGCCACGGTCTTCAGGTTTTGCCCCTCCCGGTTGCCCAGTGCGGTCAGCGTGAGGCAGGATGCGTCGAATATCCTGTTGGCCAGGTCCCGGATCTGACGGGCCGTGACGCGCTCGACCGCCTCCAGGATCTCCTCCAGTGTATAGAAGCGACCGTGATATAGCAATTGCTGCGCGAGGTTCGACATGCGGCTGCCGGAGCTTTCCAGGCCGAGGACGATCGATCCCCGGGTGTTCTGCTTCGCCCGGTCCAGTTCCCGGTCCGGAACCAGCCGCTCGCGGAGCCGCGCGCATTCCCGCAGGGAGAGCTCCACGACCTCGGCGGCCGTCTCCGGAGCGGTGCCGGCGTAGACGACCAAAGACCCCGCGTCCCGGTACTGGTAGAGCGCCGCGTGGATGGAGTAGACCAGGCCCCGCTTCTCGCGGATATTCTGGAACAGGCGGGAGCTCATGCCCCCGCCCAGGATGTTGCCGAGGAGATGGGCGCAGTAGCGCTCCTCGGACGCCACGGGCGGGGCGGGCACCCCGAGGCACAGGTGCACCTGTTCGAGGTTCGCCTTGCTCCGGATGGTCCGGGCGGCCCCGGGGGCGGGAGGGGGGCCGGCCTCTTCGGGCGCCCCCCGCCCGAGGTCGGAGAAATAGCGTTCGGCGAGCGCCGCCACGTCGCGGTGGCGGATGTTGCCGGCCGCCGTGAGGATCATGTTCGATGCCGTGTAGTGCCGCCGGAAGAACTCCCGGATGTCGGCGCGGGTGACGGCGCCGACCGTTTGCCTGGTCCCCGTGATGGGACGGCCGAGCGGATGCCCCTTCCAGAAGCTCTCCAGGAAAAGGTCCTGGACGAGATCCTGGGGGGAGTCCTCGACCATGTGGATCTCCTCGTAGATGACGTTGCGCTCGCGCTCGATTTCCGCGGCGGGAAACGCCGGGTTCCGCACCATGTCCGCGAGCAGGTCGAAGGCGACCGGCAGGTGCTCGTCGAGCACCTTGGCATAGTACCCGACGTACTCCTTTTCCGTGAAGGCGTTCAGGTGGCCCCCGATGGCGTCGATCGTCTCGGCGATCCGGGCCATGGAGCGCCCGCGCGTCCCCTTAAACAGAAGGTGCTCGATGAAATGGGCCAGGCCTGCATGGCCGGGGGCCTCGCCCCGCGACCCGCTCCGGATCCAGATGCCGATCGACGCGGAGCGGAGCTGCGGCATGGCTTCGGTCGCCACGACAAGGCCGTTGCTGAATTCTTGTTTCCGTAGGTTCATGGCGCTGTGTCGACTCCAGAAGTTCCCTGTGTACCACGGCGGAGGCCTGCCGCGCTCCAAAAAATGATCCCGGGCGCATTTTTCCCTCCGGCGGCGTGCGGCCTCAGTCGGGCCGCCTGTGGAAGCGCAGGGCGGCAAGCCCCAGGATGACGACGCCGAAGACGGCCAGGGCCGCCATCTCCTGCCACAGGGCGTCGAGCCCGGTGCCCTTGAGGAACAGGCCCCGGACGATCTGCATGAAATACCGCAGGGGGTTCAGGTAGGTGATGACCTGCACGGCTCCGGGCATGTTCCGGATGGGGAAGGCGAAGCCGCTCAGAAGCATCGCCGGCAGGAAAAAGAAGAAGGTCGACATCATCGCCTGCTGCTGGGTGCGGGAGATCGTGGAGATGAACAGGCCGATCCCCAGCGTGGAGAGCAAAAACAGCAGGGCGGAGACCAGCAGCAGCCCGACGCTGCCGCGCAGCGGGGTGCCGAAGACCAGCAGCGCCGCGGCGACGATGAAAGCCGTCTGGAAGATGCCGATGATGGCAAACGGCAGCAGCTTGCCCAGGATCAGCTCCACGGGGCGCAGGGGGGTCACCATCAGCTGCTCCATTGTGCCGATCTCCTTTTCCCGCACGATGCTCATGGCCGTCAGCATGACGGTGATCAGCGCGATGATGTTGACGATCACGCCCGGCACGAAATAGACCCGGCTGGCCAGGTCGGGATTGAACCAGACTCGGGGCAGGGCCACCGGCGCCGGCGCGTCGGCCGCCACCGGGGCGCCGCTCTCGGCCGTCGGCCGGACCCGGAGGGCGTTTTCCCGCCCCCTGGCCACCTCGGCGGCGTGCCGGGCGACGATCTCCGCCGCGTACGCGCTCAGGATGGCGGCGGTGTTGGAATTGGTGCCGTCGACCAGGACCTGGACCGCCGCGGTGTTCCCCCTGTGGACGTCCCGGGAAAAGCCGGGGAGCACCCGGATGACGGTCTGCACCTCCCCGCGGTCGACCAGGGGCGCGACGGACTCCTCCCGCTCCGGCGCGGCGACCACCACGAAGTACTGCGATCCCTCGAAGGCCGCCAGCAGCGCGCGGCTCTCCGCCGAGCGGTCCAGGTCCATCCAGGCCGCGCGGGTGCTCTGGACGTCGAGGTTGACCGCATAGCCGAACAGGACCAGCTGCAGCAGCGGGGGGCCGATGAGCAGGGCCCGGAGGCGGGGATCCCGCAGCGTCTGGTTGAATTCCTTGCGCACGATTTCCCGTATCCGTTCCCACATGGCTCTCATGCGACCCTCCGGCTCATTTTTTTCGTCGTGACCCAGAAGACCAGGGCGGCGTAGGCCCCGAGCAGGAGGACCTCGGCCCAGAGGATCTCCATACCCACCCCGCGCAGGAAGATCCCCTTGAGGATGGTGATGAAATACCGCGTGGGGAACCAGTAGGTGACGACCCGGACCGGCAGGGGCATGTTCTCGATGGCGAAGACGAACCCCGACAGGAGGAAGGCGGGGAGAAAGGATGTGAGCATGGCCATCTGGTAGGCCATCATCTGCGAACGCGACAGGGCCGAAAGCAGAATGCCCCACAGGAGGGCGCCGATGAGGAAGAGCCCGCCGGTGGCGGCCAAAAACAGGTAGCTGCCGCGCATCGGCACCCCGAAGACGGCGACGCCGATGACGATGGTGAGCGCCATGTCGGTGATCCCCAGGGCGAAGTAGGCGCTCATCTTGCCCAGCGCCAGCTCCGCGGGCCGCAGCGGGGTCGACAGCAGCTGCTCCATCGTCCCCATCTCCCATTCCCGGGCCAGGGTGAGCGAGGTCAGCAGGGCCCCGATGATCATCAGGATGAGGGCGATCAGTCCCGGGACGATGTAATTTTTGGATTCGAGGTCGCTGTTGTACCAGACCCGCAGCCGCCCGCTCAGGGGGGGGTCCTGGCGGCTGCCCGCGCGCCGGTCCAGGGCTTCGGCCCGGATGGCCTGCCCGGCCGACTGGAGGATGCTCCGGGCGTACCCGAGGGCGATCGAGGCCGTGTTCGAATCGCTGCCGTCGAGGATCAGCTGGACCCCGGGCGCTCTCCCGGCGTCGAGTTCCCGCGCGTAGTCCGCAGGGATGACGATGCAGAGCGTGACGGCGTCGCGGTCGATCTGCCGTTCGACGGCCGCGTAGCTGTCGACCGTGCCGAGGACCTGGAAGTAGCGCGAGCCGTCGAAGCGGGCGGCGAGTTCCCGGCTTTTGGGGCTTCCGTCCATGTCGTAGACCAGGGTGGGGATGCGGTCGACGTCCAGGGTCAGCGCGTAGCCGAACAGGAGGATCATCAGAAGCGGGAGCGCCAGGGCCATGATCAGGCTGCGTGGGTCCCGCAGGATGTGCAGGAATTCCTTCCGGGCTACGGCGCGGGTGCGTCTCAGGTTCATGGTTCCTTCCGTTGCTCCGCCTCGATGGTGGCCACGAAGATGTCCTCCATCGACGGATCGATCGCCTCCAGGCGGTTGACGGTGATGCCGCTGTCCTGGAGCGCCCGGCGGATCGCCGGCATCGCCGCCGCGGGGGGTTCGCGGAGCGAGACGTGCAGGCCGCTGCCGAAGACGGCCACCTCGGCGACGCTGTCGAGGCGCTCCAGTATCTGCATGCTCCCGAGCGGGTTCGAGGATTCCAGGTCGAGCAGGGGGCGCCCGGCGAGCTCCCTCTTCAGGGCGGCGGGCTCCCCCATGGCCACGATCCTCCCCCGGTGCATCAGCGCCAGGCGGTGGCAGTACTCGGCCTCGTCCATGTAGTGGGTGCTCACGAAAATCGTGTGGCCCCCGTCGGACAGTTCGTAGATGAGGGCCCAGAAATCGCGCCGGGCCAGGGGGTCGACGCCCGATGTCGGCTCGTCCAGGAACAGGATCGGGGGGCGGTGCAGGATGGCGCAGCCGAGCGCCAGGCGCTGCTTCCATCCTCCGGACAGGGTGCGGGTCAGGGAATCCTTCCGGTCGTCGAGCCCGGCCATGGCGAGCACGTACTCCTTCCGCTGCCGCCTGTCGGGCCTGGGCACCCTGTAGATGCCGCTGAAGAAGTCGATGTTCTCCTCGACGGTGAGGTCGTCGTAGAGGGAGAATTTCTGGGACATGTAGCCGATATGGTGCCGCAGGGCCCCGGCCTGGGTCGCGACGTCGAAGCCCCCAACCCGCGCCTCCCCCCCGGAGGGTTCGAGCAGCCCGCACAGGATCCGGATGGTGGTCGATTTCCCGGCGCCGTTGGGCCCGAGGAACCCGAAGATCTCACCCCGGAGCACCTCGAACGAGACGTGGTCGACGGCAGAGAAGTCCCCGAAAGTTTTCACGAGGTCCCGCACGGTGACCGAAGGTTCCCGGCTCTGTGAGGCCATCATTGCTGTGCCGCCCCCCGGGCGCCGTCCGCGCCGGTTTTGCCCATCAGGTTGATGAACGCGTCCTCGAGGGAGGGGCGGATCCGCTCGACGTCGACGGGGCCGAGCCCCTCCCCTTCGAGGTCGGCCCGGATGCGTTCCTCCGAGGCCCCATCCGGGGATAGGAACAGGTGCAGCGCCGCCCCGGCCGGGGCCGCGCTGACGACCCAGGGGAGGCTCCGCAGGCGCCCGAGGCACGCCCGCAGGTCCGGGGCGACGACCCGGTAGCAGGGCTCCGCGATGCCCGAGCGCAGCTCCCCGGGCGGCGCGCACAGGACGATCCGGCCCTGGTAGACGAGCCCGACCCGGTTGCACCGTTCGGCCTCGTCCAGGTACGAGGTCGTGATGCACACGGTCATCCCTTCCTGGACCAGCCGGTAGAGGATGGCCCAGAAATCGCGGCGGGAAACCGGGTCGACCCCGTTGGTCGGTTCGTCCAGGAACAGGATTTCGGGTTTGTGCAGGAGGGTGCACATCAGGGCGAGCTTCTGTTTCATCCCCCCGGAAAGCTTCCCGGCGGCCCTGTGCCGGAAGGGGGCCATGCGGGTCATCTCCAGAAGCCTTTCCTCGAGCGGCGCCTGGACGGCCCTTTTCAGCCCGAACAGGTCCGCGTACAGGCGCATGTTCTCCATGACGGTCAGGTCCGCATACAGTCCGAAGCGCTGCGCCATGTACCCGATCCGGTCCCGGACGGCGAACGGGTCCCTGCCGACATCGTACCCGGCCACCCGGACCCGCCCCCCGGAGGGTTCGAGCAGCCCGCACAGAAGGCGCAGGGTGGTGGTTTTGCCCGCGCCGTCGGGGCCGACCAGGCCGAAGATCTCCCCCCGCCCGATTGCGAGGGACATCCGGTCGACGGCCGTCACCCGGCCGAAGCGACGCGTGAGGCCCGAAGCCTCCACCACGATGGGTGCGCCTGAAGCCATGGCCGATGCCCTAGTCCCTCTCCAGCAGTATCTCCGCGCTGGCCGGCATGTTCAGCTTGAGTTCCTGGCGGGGGTTGTCGACGTCCACCTTGATCCGGTAGACGAGCTTGACCCTCTCTTCCTGCGTCTGGATCTGTTTGGGCGTGAACTCGGCTTCGGACGCGATGTAGGACAGGCGCCCCTGGTAGACCTTGTCCGGGTAGGAGTCGGTCGTGATCCGCACCTTCATCCCCAGCCGCACCCGCCCGTGATCCTGCTGGCGGATGTATCCCCGCAGCCACGGCCGGCCGATGTCCCCCAGCGTGGCGATGGTGGTCCCGGCGGCGACGATTTCCCCGGCCTCGGCCGATTTCTGCAGGATGATTCCGTCGATGGGCGCCGCCACCGTGCCGTCGGCGATGACGGTGTCGATCAGGCCCACCTGCGCGCGGGCCTGGTCGATCTGCGCGCGGCGGGTATCGGTCTCCTGCTGCTTTCTCCTGATTTCGAGGCGCGACGCTTCGGCCTGCCCGAGGGCGGCCCGGGCCTGATCGAGGGCGGCGCGGGCCCGGTCGATGTCCTCCCGCCTCGGGCCCTCCCGGACCAGCGACAGCCGCTGTGCGGCCTGTTCCAGGGCCGCCTGCGACGCCGTGAACTGGGATCGGTAGCGGTCGTACTGGGACGCGGTGATGTCGTCGTTGCCCAGGAGCGTCTGCGCCCGTTCCCAATCCTCGCCTGCCAGCGCGTGCTGGCTCTCGGCCTGCCGGACCATGGCCTCGGCCTGCCGGATCTCCTGGTCCCGCGACCCGGCCAGCAGCTGGTCGAGGCCCGCCGAGGCCTGTCTTACCTGGGCCCCGCGGGCGGAGATGTCCGCCTCCAGGGACGCCCGGAGATACTCGATCGCCGTCAGGTGCTGCGCCAGGGACGTTTCGGCCACGCGAAGGGCCGCGGCCTCCCGGGCGCGCTGCATCTGCTGCTGCTGCATGTCCAGGCGCGCCAGGATGGCGCCGGCTTCGACCGAATCCCCCTCCCTGACGGGGAAGTCGACCAGTTTACCCGGGACTTTGAAGGCGATATGCACCTGCGTGAACTCGATGTTCCCCGAAAGGAGGATCCTGTCGTCGTCCGCCCCGTTCCAGAGGCTGCAGCCGGCGACAAGGAGGCCGCCGAGCAGGGCGGCCAGGGCTGCCGCGGGGATAGGTCTGCGGGTACGCTTCATGGGTTTGTGCCTCCTGAAATCATCTGCGCGATGGTGCCCAGCGCGCTGTAGAGATCAATCCGGGCCATGCCGTGGGCGAACAGGGCGTCGATCCGGTTGGCGCGGGCGCGCTCGAGCCGCGTCTGGGCGCCGGTGGCTTCGATGCTGCTCCCCACCCCGGCTTCGAAGCGGCGCTCGGCCTGTGCGAGCTCCTGCTCGGCCAGCAGCAATCCCTCCCCGGCGGCGGCGACCTGCAGATCGGCCGATTCCAGGCTGTCCAGGGCCAGGCGGATGTCGAGCTCGATCTGCGCGCGCAGGTCCCGGGTTTCGGCCTCGAGCTGGCGCAGCCTGGAGGCGCTTTCGGCCCGCCTGCCGTCGGTGCGCCCGCCGTCGAACACGGGAACCTGCACGGAGAACCCGTAGGTGCGCGTCGGGACGGCGTCGTCGATGCCCGATCCTATGGTCCCGTACTCGGCGAAGAGTCTGACCGACGGCAGGCGCTCCATCCGGTCGGCGCTCTGCTCGAGCCGCGCCGCCTCCTCCCGCTCCAGCTGGGCCTTCCAGTCCGTCCGCCGCTCCAGGGCGGTCTGGAGCGCCTCCCGGAAATCGTGCACCGCTTCGGGCACGTAGGCCATGGCGCCCGAAGGCTCCACCCTGAGGCCGAGGTCGAGCCCCAGCGTGCGCACCAGTTCCAGCTGCGCACGGTTCTCCCCGTTGACCGCGGCCAGCAGGTGCTGCCGTTCGTTGGCCAGCTGCACGCGGGCGCGGGTGATTTCGATCCCGATGCCCGCCCCGGCGGCTTTCCGGCTCTCGGCCAGGCCGAGGAGCCTTTCGGCCAGATCGACGTTCGAACGGGCGGCTTCGAGTCCGGCGCGGGCCTTTAGCAGGCCGAGGTACGCGCGGGCGACCGTTTCGCGGATCCGGTCCCGGGCGCTTTCCCGCTCCTGTTCCGCCCCGAGGATCCCCTTGCGGGAAGCCTGGTAGCGGCGGATGGCGCCCAGGTCGAGGACGCTGAGCGCGGCGCTGGCCCTGGCGTCGAACACGTCGAAGGGCCCTGCGTAGGTCGGGAAGTCGTAGCCCGGGATGGGCAGGCGGACGTTGATGCCGAAAGCGGCCAGGTTGCGGGTCACGCTCTGCTGGCCGAACGACGCCTCGATATGGGGGAGAAGGGCGGCGCGCGACTGGTCGGAGCGCGCCCTGGCCTGGCCCACCCGCTCCTCCGCGATCCGGGCCCGGGCGTCGCCCGCCGGGCCGAGCGCAATCCCGACGGCCTCCTCGAGGGTGAGGGCAATCGCCGCCGGTCCCGCGGTCTCCGCCTCGGCCGCCTGGGACCTCCCTTCGGGCGGCAGGGCGAGCAGGGCCGGCAGCAGCAGGAGCAGGCTACGATAGGACATGGTCATTTCTTCCCCTTTTTTTTCAAGGGCCTCCCCGGCGGCCGCACCCGGCAGGGCGCCCCCGCGGGCGCCTTCAGCCCGGCCGTGATGAACGCCACCAGTTTCTCGAGCGCCGCCGGCCGGTCCTGGGGGTCGCAGCGGCCCTGGCTGACGGCCTCGATCAGTCCGCAGGACGCCAGGGTGTGGGCGGCGGCCCCGATGGCAAAGAAGGCTCTCCAGTACAGGTCCTCGGGCGGGACCCCCGGCAGGGAACGCCGGAAAGCGGGCTCGAACCTCTCGGCGACCTGTCCGATGTCGCCAAGCATGATCCGGTCGAGGCGGGCGTCCGGGGCGGCGTACATGCGCCCGAGCAGCAGGCCGAAGGCGCGGCCGTCACGGCCGCCGCAGACCTCGGCGTCGAACATGGGTTCGATCACCGCCCGCACCAGGCGGTCGACGGGGACCGGCAGGGCGCCGGATTCGGCCTCGAAGGCCTCGAGCATGGCGACCCGTTTCCGGTTCAGCGCCTGCATCCCGCGCGCGAACAAAGCGTCCAGGAGCCGGTCCTTGGACCGGAAGTGGTAATTGACGGCCGCGAGGTTGACGCCGGCGGCGGCGGTGATGGCCCTCAGGGAGGCCGCATCGAACCCCCGTTCGGCGAACAGCCGCGCGGCGGCGTCCAGGATGGATTCCTTGGTATCGGTCATTCAAACGTCCCTTTAAAACAAACGTATGAATAAAACAATTGTTTGAACATGTCAAGAACAAAACAGACGGCCGGGCGGGGATTCTCATCCGGACGGCGGACGTGGTATCGTGGTAGGGGACCAAACGGGTGGGGAGGCACGACGGAATGCGCAACCTGGTCGGGGCGAGTCTAGAGGAGATCGGCGAGGCGATGGCGGCCCTCGGCGAGCCCGCCTACCGGGCGCGCCAGATCTACGCGGGCATCTACGGGCGCCTCCTCTGCTCCTGGGACTCCTTCACGGAGCTGGGGAAAAGCTTCCGGGGGAGGCTCGCGGAGCGCTACTCGATGGACTACCCCCGACTGGACAGGGAGTTTGTTTCCCGCGACGGGACCCGCCGTTATCTTTTCGAGGTGTCCCCGGGGCAGAGGATCGAATCCGTGTTCATCCCGGAAGCGCGGCGCGACACTTTCTGCATCTCCACCCAGGTCGGCTGCGCCGTGGGGTGCCTCTACTGCGCCACCGGGAAGATCCCCCTCGAGCGCAACCTTCTGCCCGGCGAGATCGTCGGCCAGGTGCTCGCGCTGCGCCGCGGCCGGGAGACCGACACCCGGCGCCTGAACATCGTGATCATGGGGATGGGGGAGCCCCTGAACAATTACGACAATGTGATGCGGGCCGTCCGCCTCATGACCGACCCCGGCGGCATGGCGATCCCCGCCCGCCGCATCACCCTGTCGACCGCGGGCGTGGTGCCCGGCATCCGGCGGCTGGCCGGCGAAGAAACGGTCCCCAACCTGGCCGTGTCGCTCAGCGCGACGACCGACGCCGAGCGGGACCGGCTGATCCCCATCAACAAGAAGTGGAATATAGCCGCCCTGCTCGAGGCCTGCCGGGATTTTCCCGCGGAAGCGCGGCGCCGCATCACGTTCGAGTACGTCCTCATAGGCGGGATCAACGATTCCATCCTGGACGCGCACCGGCTGGCAAAGCTCCTGAAGGGGCTGAAGAAGAAAGTCAACCTGATTCCCCTGAACGCGACCGCCGCGATTCCCCTCGAGCCCCCGGGCCCGGAGCGGATTCTGGAGTTCCAGAAGATCCTGATCGGCCACCACGTCACGGCCAACATCCGGCGCCCGCGCGGCGGCGACATCGCCGCCGCCTGCGGCATGCTGGCGGCAACAACGGAAGGGGGCCCCTGAAACGGGGCGCACGCTTCCGGTGCCGTTTCCGCCTTTCAGACCCGCCCGATGACGGCCATCATTCTGCCGCGATGGCAGGGACCGGCCCGGTGGGAGAAGAACGTGCCGGTGTTGCAGCACGTGCAGAGCCCGATATCGTGGATTCTTTCCGGGCGTACGCCCGCTTCCTCGAGCTGGATCCTCACGGCCGCGGCCAGATCGACGAGGAACTTCCCCGGGCGCCCCGGCGCCGGGGCGGCGATCGGGGCGCCGGCGTACTGCCCTTCGAAAAGGACGGACACCTCCGGCCCCACCTCGAAGCAGCAGGAACGGATTCCCGGGCCGATGGCGACGCGAAGGTCGTCGGGGTTGCTGCCGAGATCGCGCTGCATCGCCCGCACCGCGAGCCCTGCGATCCGGCCGAGCGTGCCTCTCCAGCCGCAATGCACGGCGGCGACGGCGCCCCCGGCGGGGTCCGCAACCAGAACCGGCAGGCAGTCGGCCGTCCGCACGCCGAGCGCAATGCCCCGGATCCCGGTGGCGAGGGCGTCGCCTTCGGGCGGATTCCATTGCCCCGGCAATTCTTGTAGTATATGTATGCGGCAGGAATGGGTCTGCCGCAGCTGTGCCAGGGGGACGGCGCCCAGCCCTACCGCTCTGAGCCACCGGCCGGCGGCGGCCCCGGCAGGCCCCGGCCCTCCCCGGTCGGCGCCGCTGAGGTCGAGCGGGGCGCCGCCGCCGTGGCGCGTGGAAAAGCCGTGGCGGAGGCCCGGGATCTTCTCCAAAGCCCGGCAGCGGAACAGGGGGACCCCCCCGGCTTCACGGAATGCGAACATGCGGTCGTCCATGCGGGCAATAGTGAACGGTTCCGGTGTTGGTTGTCAACCCGGCCGGAGGGGAGCATGATCGTCGGCACCGGCGTGGATATTGTGGAGATCGAGAGGATCCGCGGCATGGCCGGCGGCCTGAAGGACCGGTTTGTCCGCAGGGTCTTCACCGAGGAGGAACAGCGGTTCTGCGGCGAACGCCGCGACCCGGCCCCGCACCTCGCCGCCCGCTTCGCCGCCAAGGAGGCAGCCCTGAAAGCCCTGGGCACCGGATGGGCCAGGGGCGTGTCCTGGCTCGATTGCGAAGTGCGGCGCAAGGACGGGGAAGCGCCCGTTCTGGTTCTCCGCGGCGAAGCAGAGAAGCGGGCGGCCGCCCTGGGGGCCCGCAGGGTGCACCTGAGCCTTACCCACTCCGGCTCCTATGCCGTGGCCGTGGTGATCCTCGAGGCCCAGCACGGGGCCCCAAGGAGCCCGTAGACGGGGCCCGTCTATGGGGGCCATACCCGAACGGATCGGGATTGCGTCCCCGCCCGGGAGTCGGCGGCGGCTCTTCGGGCATCACCGGCAGGCGCATCCCCGCGGCGTCCGCGGTCTCCGTTCCGATCCTTTTCGCGCCTCGCCGCCCGCCGGGCCGCCCTCCTCCCCGGTATCGTCCCGGACCGGGGGGCCGGTGTGCCCCAAAGCGCCAGAGGACCGACTCCGCCCCGGGGCGCAGGGGGACGCGCTAGAGGAGTACGCTTGCCCGCGTGTGGTCCGGGGCCGCCTCTTCGATCCGGATGTCGACGAGCCGGTTCGGGCCGATGGAAAGGTCCGGGATCCTCGCGTGGATGTAATTGCCCGTCAGCGCCATCCGGGAGCCCGGAGCATCCTCCCGGGAAAGGGTGATGGCCTGAAGGACGGCGCCCGCAAACCGCCTGCGGAAGGCGAGGCTTTTGGCCCGGGACAGCTCGAGCAGCGCCTGCAGGCGCTCCCGGACCTTGCCGGGGGGGACCCGGCCGTCCAATGCCCAGGCCTCGGTCTGTTCCCGGGGGGAGAAAGGGAACACGTGCAGGTAGGCCAGGGGCAAGGCCCGGACGAGGCTGCAGGTTTCGGAAAAATCCTCGTCGGACTCCCCCGGGAATCCCGCGATGACGTCCGTCCCGATGGCGGCATCGGGAATCTCGCCGTGGATGTGCTCGATGAGGGCCCGGAAGCGCCCGGCGGTGTACGGCCGCCGCATCCGGCGGAGGATCCGGTCGCTGCCGCTCTGAAGCGGGATGTGAAAATGACGGGCAAAGACGGGGTTGCGCCCCACCAGGGCTGCCACGGCCCGGTCAAAAAACATCGGTTCGATGCTGCTGAGGCGTATCCTCCCGAGCCCGGGCACCTCCGTGATCCGCTCGAGCAGTTCGGGCAGGCGCATGGGGTCTCCCCGGCGTCGCCCGTAGGTGCCCAGATGCACCCCGGTGAGGACGATCTCCCGGAAACCCTGTCCGGCGAGCGAGCGGATTTCCGCCAGGACATCCTCGGGGCGGGCGCTTCTGCCCGGTCCCCGCACCCTGGGAACGATGCAGTAGGAGCAGCGGGCGTCGCACCCGTCCTGGATCTTGACGAGCGGGCGGGTCTTCCCCCCGGTCGCGGCCATGGGCGGGACCGGGCAGCCGGGCCCGCCGCCCAGGGGGGGGCGAAGGATCCGTCCCCGGGACCCCGGGTCTCCTCCGGCAAGCAGTTCGGGCAGCCGGTCTTTGGCCGCATTCCCGGCGACCAGGGCGACGCCGGGCAGCCGGGCCAGGGCCCCGGGGTCCCTCTCGGCATAGCAGCCGGTGACGACGATGGCCGCGTCCGGGTTTTTGCGGTGCAGGCTGCGGACGGCCTGGCGCGCCTGCTGGTCGGAGCGGTGCGTCACCGTGCAGGTGTTGACCACCAGGAGCCCGGCGTCGGCCGCCCGGTGGCATTCGGTCATCGCCTGGCGCCGGAATCCATCCCGCAGGGCGGCGCTGTCGGCCTGATTGCTTCTGCAGCCGAAGGTCTGGATGAAAAACTTAGGCATTCCGTTGCTTCTCGAGGTTGCGGTCCTTGCGCACGACCCCCTCGGCCAGCCGCTTCTTGTAGCCGTGGAGGCGCTCGGCCAGGCCCGGGTCGCTCCGGGCCAGGATCTCCGCGGCCAAAACCGCTGCGTTGTCGGCGCCGGCCCGTCCGATGCCCATCGTGGCCACCGGGACGCCGGCGGGCATCATGGAGGTGGAAAGCAGCGCGTCGATCCCCCCGAGCGGGGGGGCGTCGATCGGGATCCCGATGACCGGGAGGATGGTGCGGGCGGCGATCACGCCGGCCAGGTGGGCCGCCATGCCGGCGGCCGCCACGACGACCTGGATCCCCCGCCCCTCGAGGGCGGCCGCGTACCGCTCGGTCCGTGCGGGGGAGCGGTGGGCGCTGGTTACGGTGATTTCGTATTCGACAGAGAAATCGTCCAGGAGCCGGAGCATACCCTCGACAACGGGGTAGTCGGAGTCACTGCCCAGAACGATCGCGACTTTGGGCTTGTTCAATGGCGTCCTCCATGTTTGAGTCCTTTGGCGCCGATATCCCGGCGGTACTGCATCCCTTCGAAATGGATCTTGTTGACCGCTTCGTAGGCCGCCACGATGGCCGACGGCAGGTCGCGGTCCAGGGCGGTCACGCCGAGAACGCGCCCCCCGTCGGAGACCGTTTTCCCCCCGTCCCGCCGCGTCCCGGCGTGGAAGAGGGCGATCCGGTGGTCCTCCTCCGCCATGGCGAGCCCGGTGATGACCTTCCCCTTGGCGTAGGGCCCGGGGTACCCCCCGGACGCCAGCACCACGCATACGGCCGCGCCGGGGTCCCACGAGGCCGTGCAGGTGTCGAGTTTCCCCGCGCAGAGAGCCTCGCAGAGCCCGGCAAAATCGCTGTGCAGCCTGGGGAGAATGACCTGGCATTCCGGATCTCCCATCCGGACATTGAACTCCAGCACCCGGATGCCCTGTTCGGTCAGCATCAGCCCGGCGTAGAGGATCCCCCGGAAGGGGGTGCCTTCCCGGCGCATACCGTCGATCGCGGGCCGGATGACCCGGTCGAGCACCTCCCTCTCGAGGTCCGGCCCCAGGATGTCGTCGGTCGAATACGTCCCCATCCCCCCGGTGTTGGGGCCCTGGTCGCCGTCGAAGATCGCCTTGTGGTCTGCCGAGGCGGCGGCGGGCAGGATGGTGTCGCCGTCGGTGAACACGATGTAGGAGGCCTCGGCGCCCCGCAGGCAGTCCTCGATGACGATCCGGTCGCCCGCCGGCCCGAATTCCCTTTCGACCATCATGCGCCCGACGGCGTCGCCGGCCTCGCGGGCGTCGCGGGCGACCACCACCCCTTTGCCCGCAGCCAGCCCGTCGGCCTTGACGACGGTGGGGAAGCGGGCCTCGGAGGAGTCCAGGTACGCGAGCGCGGCCGGCGCATCCCGGAACGAGCGGTAGTCGGCCGTGGGAATGCCGTGGCGCCTCATGAAGTCCTTGGCGAAAATCTTGCTCGATTCCAGTTGCGCGGCGGCACGCGAGGGCCCGAGCACGGCGACCCCGGCGGCCTCGAGGGAATCCACCAGGCCCGCGGCGAGGGGGCCCTCGGGGCCGACGATCACCAGATCGATCTTCTCCCGCGCCACGAGGCTGTGGATTTGCGCGGCGTCCTGCCATACGACGTCCACGCAGCGGGCCCGCCCGGCGATCCCCCCGTTTCCCGGGGCGCACAGGAGCATGCGCACGCGGGGGCTCTGGCAGAGTTTCCAGACCAGGGCGTGCTCCCTCCCTCCGGATCCGATCACGAGTACTCTCATGGCACCTCTCAGAAGTTGCGGGGCGGGCCGTATGCCGGGCCCGGCCAGGAATCCGCAATGGAAAGTCAACAGCCGTCGATGTCCAGGGATTTCAAATAGGAGCGGAAGGCGGGCCCCAGCTCCTGGTCCCGGAGCGCGAATTCAACGGTCGCCTTCAGAAATCCCAGTTTCTCGCCCGCGTCGTACCGCCTGCCGTCGAACTTGTAGGCGAGCACCCGCTCGGTCGCCGTCAGTCTGCGGAGGGCGTCGGTAAGCTGGATCTCCCCGCCGCTCCCTTCCCCCGTTGCCTCCAGGGCTTCGAAAATGGACGGGGTGAGGATGTACCTGCCGATGATGGCGAGGTTCGACGGGGCGTCCCCGGCGGCGGGTTTCTCCACCATGCCCCGGACCTCGTAGAGCCGGTCGCTGCCCGGCAGCGGGGTGCCCCGGATGATGCCGTAGCGGTCGGTCTCCCGCATCGGGACTTCCATGATCGCCACCACGGAGGACTGGTACGCGTCGAAGATGTCCATCATCTGCCGGATGCATGGAGGCCGGGCGACGAGGACATCGTCGCTGAGCAGCACGGCGAAGGGCTCGTTGCCGACCGGGCCCCGCGCCGTCAGAACGGCATGCCCCAGCCCGAGGGCCTCCTTCTGGCGCACGTAGGAGATCGACGCGGCCTCCGCCACGGAGCGCACCAGGTCCCGGAGGTGCGGTTTGCCGCGCGCCTCGAGGGCGGCCTCGAGTTCGAATGCGATATCGAAGTGGTCCTCGATCGAGCTCTTTCCCCTCCCGGTTACGATGACCAGGTTTTCGATGCCCGAATCGACGGCCTCCTCGACCGCATACTGGATGATCGGCTTGTCCACCAGCGGGAGCATCTCCTTCGGCTGGGCCTTGGTGGCCGGAAGGAACCGCGTCCCCCATCCTGCCGCGGGGAAAACCGCTCTGCGAATGTGTCCCATGTCTCTTCTCGTTTCCCGGGTTTGTCTGGCGGCGCACATAGCCTGGATCCTACGGCGCCAAAAGTGATTGAAACAATGGCATCAGCCAAAGTCAATGGTAGAATGCAGCAGCGGGCGGCCATCCGGGGCCGCGTGCGGGATTCCGGGTGTTTTCACCTGCCCGGAGGGACGCGCCCGGGCGAGCCCGGGCGTCTTCGAATGAGAAGGGTTCGGTATGCTGGATAAAAATTTCGTGCGGGAAAACCTGGATATGGTGAAACGGAAGCTGGCCTCCAGAGGAGGGGGGGTTCCCCTGGACGACCTGGTCCGGGCCGACAGCGAGTGGAAACGGGTCACGCTCGAGTGCGAGCAGCTGCGCCGGCGGCGCAACGAGGCATCCGAGGCCATCGGGAAGCTCCGGCAGAGCGGCGTCGACACATCCGGGCAGCAGGCGGAAGTCAAGGAGATATCGGCCGGGATCAAATCCCTGGAGGAAACGGTCCGGGCCGCCGAGCAGCGCCTCAACTCCATCCTTCACGGCATTCCCAACCTGCCGCACGACTCGGTCCCGCAAGGCGGCGATGCCGACGCGAACCGGGAGGTCCGCCGCTGGGGCTCGGCCCCGGAATTCGATTTCGAACCGCTCGACCACGTCGACCTGGGCACCCGCCTGGGGATCCTCGATACCGCCAGGGCGGCGAAAATCGCGGGCGCGCGCTTCGCGCTCCTCTGCGGGGACGGGGCGCTGCTCGACAGGGCGCTGGGGAACTTCATGCTCGATGTGCACACCCGGGAGCACGGATACCGCGAGGTGCTCCCCCCGTTTGCGGCCAATTCCGCGAGCCTTTTCGGGACGGGCAACCTCCCCAAGTTCGCCGAGGACCTGTTCCGGCTCGAGGGGACCGACTACTACCTCATCCCGACGGCGGAGGTTCCGGTGACGAACATCTTCCAGGGTGAGGTGCTCGCCCAGGCCGAGCTGCCCAGGAAGTTCGTGGCCTGCACCCCGTGTTTCCGCAGCGAGGCCGGCGCCTACGGCAAGGATGTGCGCGGGTTGATCCGCCAGCACCAGTTCAACAAGGTGGAGCTGGTCAAGTTTTCCGACCCGGCCGTCTCCTACGGGGAGCTGGAATCCCTGACGCGGGATGCGGCGGATATTCTCGAGCGCCTCGGCCTGCACTACCGGGTGGTGGTGCTCTGCACCGGGGACATGGGATTCTCCAGCGCCAAGACCTACGACATCGAGGTCTGGCTGCCGAGCCAGAACCGGTTCCGGGAGATCTCCTCCTGCAGCAACTTCGAGGCGTTCCAGGCGCGGCGCGCCAACATCCGGTTCCAGGACGGGGACGGGAAGCGGCACTACGTGCATACCCTGAACGGATCGGGCCTGGCCATCGGGCGGACCTGGCTGGCGATCCTCGAAAATTATCAGCGGAGGGACGGTTCGGTGGCCGTTCCCGAGGCGCTGCGGCCGTACATGGGGGGGAGGGAGTTTCTGCAGAAGGCGGACTAGGCCGCCGGGGCGGGTTGCGGGAGTTTCAGGCTGAGCGGCCCGGAAACGGCGCCGGACGGTTCGCTCGGTATCTCCAGGCGCTGCCCGAGGCGGATTTCCATGGTCGTCCCCCGGTGTATCTCAAGCTCCCTGTCCCGGGTCCAGAAGACGTCGGCCATCTCCAGATCCTGGCCCGCGGCGGTCCCCGGGTCCGCAGCGGCCGGTCCTGCGCCGGCAGCCTTGCCGGCGCCGCCCTCGGCCGGAGCGCGGCTTGCGGGGGTGCCATTGGTGCGGGCGTCCGCGGCGTCATCGGAATCGATGCGCGCAAGGGATGCGAGCAGCCGCATCCTCCCCCGGCCCGGGATGTCTATGGACCGGAACAGGAGGCGTATGACCGCCTTCCCCTTGAACCGACCGGGACGGGTTATGCGGCTGATGCTGCCCGAGATCACGCTCCCTTTCGGGATCGCGATGCGGCCCCCCTGGTAGACCGGCTCTATGACGTAGGCGTCGAAGGAATCCCCCTCGTTGTTCTCCCGTGTGCTGAGGCTCTTGTTCAACTGCAGGACGATGCGGGTGCCTTCGGGGAGGACGATCCTCTCCTCGGCCATGCAGACGGGTCCTGCCAGCAGTGCGACCGGCAAGGCAAGGCCCAGAAGGAGGCTGCATACTGTATTCCTGCCGCTACCGTTCCGTCTGTTCATGGCGCCACCCGCACAGTAGTACATTCCACACGGTACATTGGATGCGGCATCGGGTCAAAGGGTTCAAGGTTCTTCTATCGATCCGGGCCGGGGGCGCCGATACAAGGGGTGTATGGCATCGGCCCGTCTTAGACTTCCTCGGGTTTTAGTGGATCTGGCCTCCGGCGGCCGGAGCGGGGTCCTCAGGGCCCAGGCATCGTCGGCCAAAAAACAGCTGGTTCTCGACAGGGGAACCCTCGCGTTCGCCGAAAGCAACCAGCCCGGCGAGCACCTCGCCCGTATCACGGCGGGTTTGGGGCTGCTCGACAGGCCGGGCCTCCGCGAGGTCGTTTCGCTGATGAAAACGGGGAAAAACAGCGAGGAAGCCGTTGCCGCCGTCCTCCATTCGGGCCCCGAAGCCCCTCATTCGGGCCCCGACGCCCTCCGCCGTTGTCTCTGTGAACAGGTGCTGGTCGTCCTGGCGTCGCTTCTGGGCCGGGACGGCATCGATCTGAAGTTTTTCCCGGGGGAGCACTTGATCAAAAACAGGACTTCCCTGGGGCTGGACGTGCCCGAAACGCTCCTCGGTGCCGCCCGCCGCGCCGCTTCGGGCCGCATCGTTCCCATGCCCCCGGGCCTGCTCGAGGGAACGATCCTGCCCGGGAGCGCGTATCCGGGCGGGCCGGGGACGTTCCCGCTCCTCGGGGCCGAGTCCTACGCCTGCCTCCGGGCCGGCGACGCGATCCCCGCACGGGAGCTGCTGCGCCTGATGCCCCCGGCGGAGGCGCCCGCCGAAGAAGTGCTCCACGCCCTGTACATCCTCGGGCTCGTCGAGTCGGCCGATGCCCGCGGGGCGCCGCCGCCGCCGGCCGGCGACAGGGATGATCCTTCGGCGGACCTGCTGGCGATCGGGGACCTGCTGGCGCGTTTCGAACACGACGGTCCCTGCGGGATCCTGTCGGTCGACCCGGGCGCGGGCGCCGAGGCCATCCAGGACGCATACCACCGGCTGGCGAGGCGGTACCATCCGGATCGTTTCCATTCCGAGGAGCTTTCCGACAGCCTTCGAAGCCAGGTGGAGCAGGTTTTTTCCTGCATCAACACGGCCTACGCAACCCTGAGGGACCCGGCCGCGCGCGCGCAACCAGCCAGCGGGGGCGGCCGGAAGGCCGCAGGCGAGGGTGCGCCGGCCCGCTCGGGTGCCGCCGGTGCCGGAGAGGCGGCGGCCGTGGAGGCCCTTTTCCGGCAGGGGTGCCGGTCGCTCTCGGGCGGGGACCCGGAGAAGGCGGCCAAGGAGCTGCGAACCTGCGTCCACCTCTGCCCGGACAACGCGCGGTACCACCACTTCCTCGGGCTGGCCGAGAGCGGGGTCGTGAAACTGCACAAAAGCGCCGAACAGCATTTCATGAAGGCGATCGAGCTCGAGCCGGCGTCGCTCGACAGCCGCGTCGCGCTCGCGGAGCTGTATCTGAAGGTCCGGCTGCCGCGGCGGGCGGCGTCGGTGCTCGAGGAGGTGCTGCGGTGGGATCCCGAAAACCCGGCGGCGGCAAGGCTGCAGGCGCGCATGGGCGCCGCCTGACCGATGGGCGCCCGGGCCCCGCCGCCGGGCGTCACCGGTGCATCCATTTTTCCAGCACCAGCCGCGCGGCGTGCTGCTGGGCCTCTTTCTTGGTTCTGCCGGCGGCTTCGGCCGCGACTTCTTCGCCGATGAGCACCTGGATCACGAAGGTTTTCTGGTGGTCGGGGCCCAATTCGTCGATGACGCGGTAGACCGGCTCGGGCATGCCGGCATTGTGCAGGTATTCCTGCAGCGCCGATTTGAAGTCTCCGTAGGCCAGCTGCCGGATGTCGAGGTTCCGTAGCAGCGTTCCGGCCTGGCGTTCGATGAAGGCCGTCGCGGCCTCCACCCCTGCGTCGAGGTAGATGGCCCCGATAATCGCTTCATAGGCGTCGACGAGGATGGCCTGCTTGTTGCGCCCCCCGCTTTTGACCTCCCCCCGGCTGAGGAAGAGAAAGTCTCCCAGGCGGAGTCCCTCGGCCAGCTCGATGAGGTTTACCGCGCTCACGAGGTAGGCCTTCGCCTTGCTCAACTCCCCTTCGGTCAGGTCCGGGTACAGGTCGAAAATGCGCGCGCTGACGATGAATCCGAGCACCGCGTCCCCCAAAAATTCGAGCGATTCGTTGTTTTTCAGGTTGTCGCGGCCGGATTCGTTGACGAAGGAGCGGTGGGTCAGCGCCCGCACCAGCAGGGAACGGTCGGTGAAGCGGTGCCCGAGCAGGCCTTCGAGTTCTCCCAGGCGCGTACCGGTATCCGGAAATTCTTCTTTCATCGGGTCTTCCTTAGACGCGCGCTACTCCGCCTTCGGGCGGAAATGATCGTACCCGTGGTTTCCGAGCAGGCGGCCCCTGCCGCCCCCGCTGCGGATCCACACCTGCCCTTTCCCGCGGATCATTGTGCCTATCCTGGTCGCCGGAGGCAAATGGGCCGGGTACATTTTTTCAAACTGGCCCGATCGGGCCCCCTCGACGGCAAACAGCAGTTCGAAATCCTCGCCCCCGTCGAGCGCCAGGGCGGCGGGATCGAACCCCCAGGCGGCGGCTTCCCGGAAAACGGGCAGGCTTGCGGCGTCGATTTCGGCCGCCGTGCCGCTTGCGGCGCACAGGCGCGGAAGATCGGCCGAAAGCCCGTCGCTGAGGTCCATCATGCACCGGACCATGCCGCATTGGCAGAGCCACATCCCGGCTTCGCAGCGCGGCTCGGGTTCGAGGTGCGCCCGGACCGCTTCCCGCTCCGCGCGGCGGTTCGGCAGGGGGCGCCCGCCCTGGAGTAGCCTGAGCCCCGCGGCCGACCTCCCCAGAATGCCGGTGACGTACAGGGCATCCCCCGCGCGGCCGCCCGAGCGGTACAGAACGGTCCGCCCGACCGATTCCCCCAGAAGGGTGATGGAAATCACGATGCCCGAGGGCGAGGCCGAAAGATCCCCCCCGACCAGAGACGCCCCGAAGGCGTTCCCCTGTTCGGTCAACCCCCGGTAGAGCTGGGCGATCCAGCTTCGGGGCACGTCCGCGGGCAGGCCCAGGGCGACGGTGAAGAAGCGGGGCCGCGCGCCCATGGCCGCGATGTCGCTCAAGTTCACGGAGACGGCTTTGCGCCCGAGTTTGCGCGCGGGGGCCCACTCGCGGCGGAAATCGATTTGTTCCACCAGCATGTCGGTCGTCACGAGCCGGTACTCCCCCTCCGGCTCCGGGCCGAGGACGGCGGCGTCATCCCCGATCCCCCTTTCGACGCCGGCGCCGGCCGGGTACCGGCTCTCGAGCAGCCGTACGATCCCGTTCTCGCCGTGCGGATACGCGTGCTTTCTCGACATAGGCAACAGGCTGTCGTTGGCGGGGGGGCGGCCGGAGCCGGGCGGCCCCCCCGCGGTTAATCGGAATCCCCGCGGTCGTGCGCGAGCGCCTGCCGGAGAACGTCCCGCACCCGGCTGACGTAGAGGATTTTCATGCCCCCGGGCAGCTGTTTGGCCGTTTCCTGCACGTCCCTGGCGTTGCGGCGCGGGATCATGACGGTGAAGACGCCGATGCGGTGGGCCGCCAGGATCTTCTCCCGGATGCCTCCGACGGCCAGGACCGAGCCCCTGAGGGTGATTTCCCCCGTCATGGCTATGGTGCTCTGCACGGGGCGTCCGGTCGATGCCGAAACAAGGGCCGTGGCCAGCGCGATGCCGGCCGAAGGCCCGTCTTTCGGGATGGCCCCCTCGGGGATGTGGATGTGAAAATCGTGGTCGGCGAAGAACGCGTCGGGAATCCCGTACTCGGCGGCGTGTGCGCGGGCGTAGCTCAATGCGGCGTGCGCCGATTCCTTCATGATTTCCCCCATCTGCCCGGTGAGGGTCAGGCCCCCCTTCCCGGGCATCGCCATGGCTTCGATACACAGCGCTTCCCCCCCCGCCGGGGTCCATGCCAGGCCCGTCGCGATGCCCACCTGGTCGCCCAGGAGACGTTCTTCCGGTTCGTTCCCGGCCGGGCCGAGAAAATACCGGAGCCTGGGGACGGTCATCCGGACTGGCCGGGGCCTGCCCGAGGCGAACCGCAGCGCGACCTTGCGGCAGATGGCCGCGATCTCCCTTTCGAGGTTTCTCAGGCCCGCCTCCCGCGTGTACCCCCGGATAATGGCGCGGAGGACGGGATCGGGGATCTCCAGGTTCCCGGGGGAGAGCCCGTGTCCGGCGAGCTGTTTGGGCAGGATGTGCCCGGCGGCGATGCGCGCCTTTTCCTCTTCGGTGTACCCCGAAAGGGCAATCACCTCCATCCGGTCCCGGAATGCCGGGTGGATGGTGTCGACCCTGTTGGCCGTGGTGATGAACAGGACGTTGGAAAGGTCGAAGGGAACCCCGAGGTAATTGTCCCGGAAGGTGTTGTTCTGCTCGGTGTCGAGGACTTCGAGCAGCGCTGCCGACGGATCCCCCCGGTAGGTGGCCCCCAGCTTGTCCACCTCGTCCATCATGAACACGGGGTTGTTCGACTTGGCCTGGTGGATGCCCTGGATGATCCTTCCCGGCATGGCGCCCACGTAGGTCCGGCGATGGCCCCGGATCTCGGCCTCGTCGTGCACGCCCCCCAGGCTCAGGCGCACGAAGGATCTGCCCAGCGCGCGGGCGATCGACTTGCCGAGGGACGTCTTCCCCGTCCCGGGCGGGCCGACGAAGCAGAGTATCGGGCCCTTGCTGTCCTGCTTGAGCTTCCGGACGGCCAGGTGCTCCACGATCCGGTCCTTGACCTTTCCCAGCCCGTAGTGGTCCTCGTCGAGAATGCGGCGGGCCTCCCTCAGGTTCAGGTTGTCAACCGTCGGGGCGGCCCACGGCAGCGCGACCATCCAGTCGAGGAATGTGCGCACGGTCGCGGCTTCGGCCAGGTCGGGGACCATCCGTTCCAGCCGGTGCACCTGGCGGTCGAACTCTTCGCGCGCCTCCCCGGGCATTTTGGCCGCGCCGGCTTTCCTCCGATACTGGCGGATGTCTTCGGCCAGCTGGTTGCCCTCGCCCAGCTGGGCCTGGATCGCCTTGAGCTGCTGCCGGAGGAAGAACTCCCGCTGCCCCTTGTCGACCGCGTCCTTGGCCTGCGTGCTGATCTGTTTCTGCACGGTCAGGATCTCGATCTCGCGGGTGAGCAGTTCGTGGACGCGCCGCAGCCTCCTGGAAGGGTCCAGTATGGCCAGTATCTCCTGGGCGTCCTCCACCTTGAGGGAGAGGTTCGAGGCGACGAGGTCGGACAGGCGGCCGGGATCGTCCAGGCTCGCCGCGATGATCATGACCTCCTGGGAGACGTTCTTCCCCAGGGCGGCGACGGTGTCGAGCGCCGAGACGACGTTGCGCATCAGGGCCTCGAGCTGCATCCCGGAAATCTCCCCGGGAAGCTCCTCGAGCACCTGGATGCGTGCCTGGATGAAGGGCAGGGTGCCGTCCCAGGCCAGGACGCGCGCCCGGGCGGTCCCCTGGACCAGGATGCGCACTTTCTGGTCGGGCAGCTTGACCATGCGGATGATGGTCCCGACGGTTCCGATATCGAAGAGGTCCTCCGGGGCGGGGTCTTCCTCCGCATGGTTCTTCTGGGTCACCATAAGAACCATGCGGCTCCCGGCCTGTGCCTGGTCGACGGCCCGGACCCCCTTCTCCTCGGTCACCAGCAGGGGCACGATCGTGTACGGGTAGGTGACGTCGTCGATGACGGGGATGACGGGGAGGGATTCGGGTATGTCGGGCCGCCGGTCCCGGCCGGGACCCCCATCCCCGGGGAAGCGGTCGTCGTGGGGTTCCGGATCTGGCATGGCGTGCGGCCTTTCCTGGCACCTGCGGAAGCCGGCCCGCCCGGGACCGGCTACTGTCTTTTTTCGAAAAGATCGTTGATCTCCCTCATGAATTCGTTGACGTCTTCGAATTCGAGGTAGACGGAGGCGAACCGGAGATAGGCCACCTTGTCGAGCTGGCGCAGCTCCGAGAGGAGAATCTTCCCGATCGCGACCGATTCCAGTTCGCGCTCGTAGCTTTCCTGCACGGTCTGTTCGATTCTATCAACAATACGCTCGAGCTGCGACAAGCTGACGGGCCGTTTTTCGCAGGCCTTGAGAAGACCGCTGAGGATCTTGTTGCGGTCGAACCGTTCCCTCCCGCCGTCCTTTTTGATGACCATGTACGGGATTGCGTCGCTCCGTTCATAGGTCGTGAAACGGCGCGCGCACTGCAGGCACTGGCGCCGGCGGCGGATGGAATCCCCGTCCCGGCTCTCCCGCGAATCGACGACCCGGTCCTTCAGGAACCCGCAATAGGGGCATTTCATGGCACTGTCCCGGCCGCATAACCGGCCACGCGCTCGGGCATCCCGGCGCCTTCGAAGTACATATATTGGAAGAATAAATAAGAATTTACAGAAAAGGTCAAGCACAAAGCTCCGTGCGTCGGCCCTGCCCCGATGGGGTTTCGATCGGCCCCGATGGGTTTGTATCGGCCCCGATGGGTTTGTATCGGCCCCGGTCCTTCGAAAGTGCTATTGCTCCGGCCGCCGCCGGCCGAATGGTACCAGTGGGGACCGATTGCCCCGGAGCGAGGACCTATGCGGACGAGCCTGATGGTCGTGTGTTGTTTGATGTGTTCCTACATTTTCGCCCAGCAGCCGCCGGAGGATGCGGCGGCCGTCCCGGCCGAACGCGGAGAGAAAGAGTTCCAGTTCTACCCCGGCGGCAAGGTGACGGTTGTTTCCGGGATGCCCGGCGCCATCAGCATCGTCGGGTGGGAAAAGGGCCGGGTGCGCGTCGAATCCGAGACGGTCGTCCGCGGCCTAGGGCCCGATGGCGGGGAAGACCTGGACGAGGGGCCTCGGGTGCGCGTGCGCCACACCCCGACGAGCGCCACCATAGAGGTTGCGGGCGATTCCCGGGCCGGCCGGATCCTGGAGTGCAATCTCGTCATTCGCGTCCCGCGGGACAAGACCGACATTGCGGTGACGGCAGCCCGGGGCGACATCCGCGTCGAGGGCGTCCACGGATGGATCGAGGTGGCCACGGGAGAGGGGGACCTGGCCGCCTGGTCGACGTCCGGGTACTTCTCGGGCCGCACCGAGAGGGGCGATATCCGCGTGGCCATGTCCGGGTCGTGCTGGCAGGGGCTGGAATTCGGGGCGGTCACCCGTATGGGGAGCATCGACGTCGCCCTTCCCGCCGACTATTCCGCCGTGCTGCAGTTCGAAGCCCGGAACGGGAAGGTGGCCGTCGACTATCCCCCCCAGACCATCGACGGCGAAGAGGTGCCTCTCAAGGTCGGCACCCGCAAGAAGGCGCAGGCGCTGCACGCCGGCGTCGGTTCCGGCGGCGCCCCCATAAAGCTGGTCTCCCGCTCGGGCGATATCCGGCTGTCCACGACAGAATAGCGCCGGGCTGTATCGACCTTCCGCGCACCCTGAGAAACTCCAAACAAATACGGACCGGTTCGGCCCCCCCCTGTGATATATTGGGCGCACGAATGCCCGGGGACGGGCACGATTGCCCGGGAACGGGCACGAATGCCCGGGGACGGGCACGAATGCCCGGGGGCGGCCTGTCATGCTCCAACAGATGAATCCACAAGGACCCGCATCCGATGCCCGCGCATGCATCCTTCGGGCCCGGGCTGCACCGGGAGCGCCCGCCCGCCGCGGGCTGCCGGAGCGAAAGGGGTGGAAATGATCGAGAAAGAGACGCTTTCGAAGGTGGTCGGGGCGCGGCACGTCAGCCTCGGACCGGCGGCGCTGGAGGCATACTCCGCCGACGTCAGCTTTGTGAATTCCGTGCGGCCGGCCTGCGTCGTGCGGCCGAAGAACGCCGCGGAGATAGGGGAGATCGTCCGTCTCGCCAACGAGACCCGGACGCCGCTCGTGCCCGTCAGCTCGGGGCCCCCCCATTTCCGGGGGGACACGGTGCCCGGCACCGGCGGCGCCGTCGTCGTCGATCTCAGCCGGATGCGCAAGGTGGTGTTCGTCGACCGGCCCCGCAGGGTGGCCATGGTCGAGCCGGGGGTGACCTTCGGCGCACTGATCCCCCAGGCGAGAAAGAAAGGGCTCCGGCTCAACATGCCGCTGCTGCCGCGCATGACCAAGTCCGTCGTCGGCAGCCTGCTCGAAAGAGAACCGGTGACGATGCCCAAGTATCAGTGGGACATATCGGATCCGCTGGCCTGCACCGGGCTTTTCTTCGGCAACGGCGATGTGTTCCGGACCGGGCAGGCGGCCGGCCCCGGCACGGTCGAAGAGCAGTGGAAGGTCGGCGGGATGCAGAAGGCGCCCTACGGCCCCGGCACGGCTTCCTGGCACAGGCTCATCCAGGGGGCGCAGGGGACCATGGGCATCGTCTCCTGGGCTTCGCTGCGGTGCGAGCTGCTGCCGGCGATCGAGGAGCCGTTCGTGGTCAACGCCCCGGAACCCGGCCCGCTGCTGGAGATGGCCCGCTGGCTCATCCGGCTCAGGGCCGTAAACGAATGCTTCATCCTCAACGATACGGCCCTGGCCGTCATCGGCGCGGACCCATGGCCCGGGGGGTACGAGCGCCTCAGGAAGTCGCTGCCCCCCTGGACCCTTTTCTACACGGTCGCCGGCTACGAGTACCTGCCCGAGGAGCGGGTCGGGGCGTATCTCGAGGACATCGCCCCCCTGGCGCAGCGGCTGGGCCTGCAACCGTCCAGAACGGCCGGCGACCTGTCCTCGGGCGACCTGCTGAAGACCGTCCAGGGTCCCTCCCCGGACCCCTACTGGAAGCTGCGCCCCAGGGGGGCGTGCCAGGACGTCTTCTTCCTGACGACAGGGGACCGGCTGGCCGACCAGATCGACCGGATGGCGCGTTTGGCCGGGGAAACCGGCTACCCCGCATCGGGCCTCGGGGTCTACCTCCAGCCGGTGGTTCAGGGGACCGGGTACCACTGCGAGTTCCACCTGTTCTACGATCCCGGCGACGCCCGCGAGCGGGAGTGCGTCCGGACCCTGTCCTCGAAGGCCACGAGGGTTCTCCTCGACAGGGGCGCCTTCTTCTCCAGGCCTTACGGGGAGACTGCCGGGATGGTCTTCAACAGGGACGCGGCTTCGGTCGCCGTCCTGCACAAGCTCAAGAACATCGTCGATCCCAACGGCATCATGAACCCGGGGAAGATCTGCTTTTAACGGGCGCCGGCCGGGCCGCGCCGGGGTCAAGGAACACAGGAGGTGGCGACAATGGGACTGGAACAATACAAGGGGGACATGGCGATGTGCTGCCGGTGTTCCTGCTGCAAGTTCATCCCCCTGCAGCGGGTGGAGGGACACCCGTATTCGACGGTCTGCCCCAGCATAGCGAGGTTCGATTTCCATGCCTATTCCGGGGGGGGGAGGCTCAACATCGGGACGGCCATGCTCGACGGCAGCCTCGAGTACACCGACAAGCTGCTCGACATCGTCTACAACTGCCAGATGTGCGGCGCCTGCGGCGTTTCCTGCAACTACGCCATGGACATGCAGGTCCAGGAGCCGATCAACGAAATCAGGATCCGCTGCGTCGGCGACGGCAAGACCCATCCCGCGCTCGACGGGGCGATCCGGCGGCTGCGCAAGCAGGGCTCGATGGTGCCGGCCTCGGGCCCGCGGGGCGCCTGGGCGTCCGGGCTGGGCCTGAAGAACATCGCCACGGCCAGGGCGGACGTGCTGTTGCACGTGGGATGCCTCACCAGCTACGACAAAAGCCGGCACGCCCTGGCCCGGGCCGCGGCGAAGATCCTCCGCAAGGGGGGGGTCGATTTCGCCATCGCGGGGGACGATGAGGCCTGCTGCGGCGGGCGCGCCTACCAGATGGGATACGAGAGGGATTTCCTCAGGCAGGCCCGCAAAAACATGGCCATGATCAAAAAGGCCGGCGTCCGGACGGTCGTGACCGCCTGCGCCGACGGCTACCAGGCGTTCAAGGTTCTCTACGACAAGTACGGCCTGAAGAAGGACCTCGAGGTGCTGCACATCACCGAATACATCGACCGGCTGCTCCAAAGCGGAGAGCTGCGCCTGCGCCGCAGCGTCGACCTTGCGGTCACCTACCACGATCCGTGCAGGCTCGGCCGGCTCGGGGAGCCGTGGATCCACTGGGAGGGGAAGAAGATGCCCGGGGACCGGTTCGTCTTCGACCCGCCCCGGGAGTACCGGCGCGGCACCTTCGGCGTGTACGAACCGCCGCGGAACGTGCTTCGGAGCATCCCCGGTCTGAGGCTTTCGGAAATGACGCGGATCAAGGAATACGCCTGGTGCTGCGGCGCCGGCGGCGGCGTGCTCGAGTCCAACCCGGAGTTCGCCCTGTGGACGGCGCGGGAACGGATGGAGGAGGCGGCTTCGACGGGCGCCGCGGCCATCGTGACCGCCTGCCCCTGGTGCGAAAAGATCTTCAGGCATGCGGCGGCCTCTTCGGGCTGCGGCCTCGAGGTATACGACATCGTGGAACTCGTTGCGCGGGCGCTCTAGCACGCCGCCGGTGGCCCGGGCGCTCCAACAAGGGGGTACAAACCATGGCTTTGAGCAGGGAGATCTACTCGGCTTTCGAGGATGTTGTCGGCAGGGAGCATATCAGCGACGACCCGGCGATGATGCCGGCCTATCACCAGGTCCAGTTCGCGGCCATCGTGCTTCCAGAGAACACGGCGGAGGTTCAGGCGGTCGTGAGGCTGTGCAACCGGTACACGCTCCCGTTCCAGGCCGTCTGCACGGGATGGACGGGGGCGTTCCCCAAGGACATTCTCTACATCGACCTGAGGAGGATGAACCGGATCGTCGAAATCAACGAGAAGGGTATGTACGCCGTGGTGGAGCCCTACGTCATCACGGCGCAGCTGCAGGCGGAACTGTTCCGGCGGGGCCTGCACATGAACCTCAAGGGGGCGGGGTCGAACTGCGCCGCGATGCTGCGGGGGCACGGGCACCTGGACCAGACCACCAGCGGCGACGACCGCAACCATCTGGCCATCGAATGGGTGACGCCCGCGGGGGACATCGTCCGCTCCGGCGCGGCGGGATCTACGGGCGCATGGTTCTGCGGCGACGGCCCGGGCCCGTCGTTGCGGAGCATCCTGACCAGCGCCGTCCCCCCGGGCGTGACGCCGGGCGTGTTCACCAGGGCCGCGATCAAGCTCTACCACTGGCCCGGCCCCGTCCAGTTCCCTATACAGGGCGTGTCGCCGAAGTACACCCTCCGCCAGGTGCCGCCGAACTTCATGGCCCGCTACTACAGCTTCCCGTCGGTCGAGAAGATGTGGCGGGCGGAGATCAAGCTCGGGGAGAACGAAATCGCGTTCGAGCTGATGGGGTTCAACGTCTCCATGGTGGCCTCGAACATCACCACCTCCAACGAAGAGGACGAGAAGGTCTTCCAGCAGATGCAGGGCGAGGTGCAGGGCCCGGGATTCTTCGTCATCCTGGCGGGCAACTCCGCGGCGGATTTCGCCTACAAGAAGAAGGTGCTCGACCAGATCATCCGCGAAAACGACGGGCGGTCCCTGAAATCGGTCGAGGACCCCGAGGTCGAGGGGATCCTGCTGTGCCAGTGCATCCGCGTCACCGCGTCGATCCGCGAGACGTTCCGCGCCGGGGGCGCGTTCAGCTCCATCCCCGTAATGGGGCAGAGGGACCTGACGATCCGGTGGGCGGTCGGGGCCGGCCGCGCCAAGGAACCTCTGATCGCCAAAGGCCTGATCGTCGACGACGGCGGCGCATTCTTCGGATGGGGTGTCGAGCAGGGGCACCTGGGCAAGACGGAGATATTCTGCAAATTCGACCCGGCCAATCCCAAGGCGAAGGAGGCCGTGGAGCGGTGGCAGAAGGAGCAGTCCGAGAGGGCGTTCGTCGAACGCTACTTCGCCATGACCATGGGGCCGCAGGATGCCGTCGGCCCGGCCCTGGCAAATTACCACCTGTGGTGGAGGAAGGTGACCGAAGCGATCGATCCCAACCACGTCTCCCCCGAGGCCGGCGCCCTGGTTTGACCGCCGCCCCCCGGACGGGGGACGGCCGGGCGCGGGGATGCGGGGGCGCGGGGATGCGCCCCCTGCGGCGTCACTCCTTCATCTTTTCGACGACGTCCCAGTCGTACTGGTGTTCCGGGTATTCGTGCCTCGTGTCCCGCAGCCTGAAGGCCTGGTACAGGTTCAGTTTCTGCCCGAGTTCCACCAGGCCCTGTATCTGGGCGCCTTCGGCGACGGGGCCGGACTCGAAATTCTTGATGTTGATGGATTTGGTGTCGATGACCTGGCTGTTCTGGAGGACTTTGAACTTGGGCACGAGGTCGAACTTTTTCCGGGCCTTCCCGTCGACGAAGAACACGGTGGACTTGTTGGCCCTGGCGCGGACCGAGAATTTGCTGGGGCCGGAAAACAGCGCTTCGACCGTCTGGTTGTTCAGGAGCACGAAATTGAGGGTGGCACCCTCGGTTTCGATCGAAAACGTGGCGCTGCGGATCAGTTCCGAATCGGCTGCGGGCTCCCAGGACCGTACGGAGGCCAGGGGCAGCAGAAACATTGCGGCGGCAATAAGAAATCTTTTCATGAACAAAACAAATCTCCTAATGGGATACGGGGCCTGCGGGAGCCCCAATCGTGCTGGTG